>Ga0163161_10000401_pt1 | contig 36231 bp, 49 predicted proteins | sample S45metaG_FD_129847 | JGI IMG/M metagenome (GOLD analysis project Ga0163161, IMG submission 129847) | Switchgrass rhizosphere microbial communities from Kellogg Biological Station, Michigan, USA - S4-5 metaG | ecosystem: Host-associated > Plants > Roots > Rhizosphere > Soil | place: USA... | reverse complement strand
TATGGTGCCGGCACCAGGAGTCGAACCCGGGACCTACTGATTACAAGGAAGGTGCTTCAAAGATATAAATCAATGAGTTACGTGATTCCTTGTTACGTGCTGATACGGCAGAGCCCGCATAGATGGCGGGCTCTGGGACGCTTGTTACGTGGTATTTGCTCAATCAGCAGAAGGCGAAACGGTCGGTATGCTGTGGTCGTACACGTCCATCATCTTCGGGTCGCGGTGGCCACTAGCCTCCTGTTTGTCAGCTCGGGTGCCGACTGTGTCGGTGATGCCACGTCGCTTCAGGTCGTGAAGCGCGAAACGCTGCTCTGGCGTGATGATGTCGTCAGCGAGCGCCAGGGTGATAAAGCGCTGCCAGGCCGTATCCAGGCTGGACTTACGAAGTGGGCCGCCATGGCTGGCTACGATGATATTTCGTCGTGACGGCACGATCGGTATTGCTGTTTTGCGTTTTGCCCACACCTTGGCGCGATAGGCTTTGGCATGGTCCCAGGCTTTGCGCAGGCGCGGTGTCCAGCGAACAATGTTGTCCCGACTTCCTTTTCGGCGGTTTGTCAAAATTCCGCTTTCCAGCTCGTTCGCGTCGGTCAGGGTAACAACTTCGATTCCGCGCAACCTGCAGAGGTAGGCCAGCTCCATGACGTAGCCGAGATATTCGGGGCAGCCGCCTTTTTCGCCGCGTATCAGCAATCCCCGTGCAATTGCTCGATCGATAAGCGTGTCCATGACTTGATGGTTCGGTAGGCGGCGTTGCTTACGTTCGACGGGTGCCTCAATACCGAGGGCAGGGTTCACTTCCAGATAGCCGCGGTTGCGACCCCACTGCAGGACGCGGCGAAGGTAACGAAGGGCGTGTGCGGCTTTAGACGGGGTCCCTTCGTCCGCCAGTCGATCGACGATTCGTTGCACCAGGGCAGACGTAAACTTCCGCACCTCCAGATCTCCCAGCGGCTTACCCAACTTAGTAGGCAATGTCAGTAGGACGTCACGCGAGTAGCAGTAGTCGCTATGAGTTTTAGGGCTGAGCTTCTTGTAACGATCACTGTCGTGGAATTGTCCGCAAAGGTAGCGAAGTGTTCCACGCTCGACATTGGATGCCCCATCCATGATCTGGTGCAGTTCGGCTAGGGATACTTCAGCCGGCGCGATGTTTCGCCGGCGCTGCTTGCCCGTTTCGTCATAGTGAAGTGTGTACCAGACCCCCGCGTTCCGCTGGTCGAAGTAAACGGCCGCAGGTAGCGCGGCCTGATCAATGTGTGCGGGGATGTGCGGATTATGCTTCCGCTTCCGTGCTTTCCTCATAGGATTTCGGCGTCGTACCGCTCTACTGAGGCAGGCTTGAAGCCTGCCGCTTGGTTGATTAGGTCCAGCGTTGTCCAAGGGCCGGTGCGCCCGCGAAACATGCGGATGCCCTGCTCGATCAGCGACCTTTCGACATCGGAGCGGCGTTGATAGCCGGTGATGCGCTGAAGGTCTTCGAACACCAGGACGTTGTCCGATCGGGAGTTCATGGTTTGCCCTCTATCGTATGAAGCGCCCCGGTGAGTGTAGGCTCGGCGCCGGGGCTGGTGTTATTAGAAGTTATGGGCTTAGTTGCTAGTGATGTTGCCCGGGTGTACGAAGCGGGAACTACCGTACTCGAGACCGTCGCAGCGTTGCTCTTGTAGCAGGCCGGACGAGAGCCCCAGCTTGGTGGCGAGAGCATCGGCAGCCTGCCTCGGGCCAGAGCTGCAACTGGCACTCGGCTTAAAACCCTTGGCCTTGGCAATATAGGTGCCGGTGCTTTGCCGGACGGTGATCATGATCGACTCAGCGGGCATATCGCTTCCCCTTAGCTATTCGAGCAGCAACCCTCTCTGCCATCAGGGTGGCCCATTCCTCAGCCTTGTGTTGTTGGCGAATACGACTGCAGGTTTGATGTCTGCGCGTCGATCGCGCTTTTCCGCAGATATCGCAGACGCTCGGCAGGTCGAGTCGATTGCTGGCCATGGTTGGTCGCAGACGTGGTGCGTTATCCATGGGCGACCTCCGATTTGGACTCTACCTTCGCCAACCGAGCTGCCTCATATTCGCGTGGGAATATCTCAACGGCACCGTCGATCCAGCCGTTGGTGCCTTGGCCGCTGGCTTTAAGATTGCGATGCCGTTCCTCGTTGATTTCGAAACCCAAGGCAAAGTAGGCAATTCCATTTTGTTCTAAGCAAATCCCCCCATTGAGCCAGATGCTGCCGCCGTTGATGCCGATCGCGCTCCAGAGTTCGTCCGAGTTGATACGTGCTGGGCAATGCTCTTTCCATAGGCCAAGCAAGCGCTCATGCTCGGCGCGAACGATCGCACGCTCTTCGTTGGTGATGCCTTTCGGTGGTTTGGCGGCAACTCGGAGGGCGCGGTAACCGAACTCGTCCTGCTGGCGCCAGTGGGGGTCGAGCCCGCTGTCGGCGCTCAGTTTTACGCCGCCCACGAAGAGGGTCGTCCCGGACTTCATCGGAGACCCAGGTGCGCCAAACACATTTGTGAGCTGCTCTCGGGCTGCGTCAAATGCTGCTTTCTTCGCGTCCCAGGCTCTCAATTCAGCGACCACTTTCGGCGAATCTGACTTATAGAAGTAGTGAGTCATTTCGCGACTCCTAACATTGCAAGTGGTTGGGCATTGCTATCTGTGGCCAACATCAAAAGCCTGGAGGGATAGGCTCCCTTCGGCTCATTTTTGAAGCGCACGATCACGCAGTTGCCCAATACACGCAGAACGAGTCCTGGCTTGTGATGACGCTTGGGGCGACGGGCGCGCTTGCCCTCGATCGCCTGATTAACCTTGTCGCCGGGTTTAAATTTCGTTGTGTTAGCCTTCCTAAGGACAACTCTGAGGGTTCGTGCTTGCATGGTGCTTCTCCTTTGGGTGGTCGGTGCCGAGGGGTTGCAGCCCCTCGGCGCCATTTCATTGTTTACTTGGCGAGCCAGATCAGGACGTCAGGTACCTGCATCGCCGTGACAGCGATCAGTGCGACGGTTGCGATCGTGCTGAGCAGTTTGCTCAACAACTCCCTGCCAATTTGTTGGGCTGTTTCATTGGTGCGCTGCATGGTTCTCTCCTTTCAATGGTTGCCGGTTGCAGCCGGCGTTACAGGTTGCTGTCTGGCAGTCGCACCAGGTGCAGCACCAGGTCTTCAAATTCGTTCATGTCTTCGGTGCATGAACGCCATTCCAAAACCGCCTGGATCTGGAGCCTTGAACAATTCAGAACGAGGATCTCGCGCTGACCGTCTGTGGCCCGCACCTCCAAAATATCGACCAGGCCGTTGGCGCCGTATGCCTCGGCCTGCACCGTTTTGCGGTGATCGTTTCCGAGCTCGTTGAGCAAATGGGAGGTGCGGTCCTGCAGGGTTTTCGCAGTGCCGGCAACGACTTGAATCTGCATGGTTCTCTCCTTTCAGGGCTGTTCGACGTGGGTTGCAGCCCTACGCCTGGAACATCCAGCACTTGACGGTGGGTGATTTGGTGATCGTGTTGTTGTTCCGCGTGCCCTGATAAGCACGTACCGCGCTATCAACGGCCTTGTTCGATTCCAGGAATTTGCGGCAGCGGGATTCCTTCAGGCGATCGCGCAGCTCGCTGACATCGGCCAGCTTTTGGCGGTGCTCTGCGGCTCGCTCGACGAACTCGTTGAGGTTGATGGCGATGACGTTGTCTTTTTTGCTGTGGTTGACCACAGGCCCATCGGCGTCGAGCCCTTGGAGGTAGTCGTAGACCTCCCAGAATTCAGCGACAACAGGGTGGTCTGCGCTGATTGAGCTTTGGCGCTCGATCGCCATTGAAACGATGCAACGCTGGGTGGCGCTGATCTGGGCATCGCTCAGAGGTACAAGTGAGCGAATGCAGTCGACCAGGCCGAGCAGTTGGGCGTGGTTTTTAACGATGCGCTCGACGCGGAGATACCCTCTCAGCTGATTGCCGCAGTGTTGGCATGCAGCCTTTTCGTTGTTGGCTGGGTATTCGGTGTCGCAGCTGATGCAGTGAGTGTGCAGCCGACGCAGGCGAGCCTCATGGGCGGGAATTTTGTCGGCAAGCGTTGCCATGACGTCGCCTTCACGCTTCACCGCCTGCAGCAGGAAGTGGCTGAGCTTGCTGCCGTCTAGGGCAGTGAGTCGGTCAGCCGCGGCTCTGCTTTCGGGCGTTACGTTCGGCCGCACGAAATGGAGCTTCACAATCCGCGTCATGATGGCTTCGGAAGCAATCACAGGCGCGTTCTGGCTGATCGCGATCGTGCCTCGGAAGGGCGGCTCGTAGGTTTCGTTGCCGGCGGTTTTAACGCCCTTTGTCGCCAAGGTGCCGCCACCGAAGTAGTCCTTCAGCTCGTCCCATTCGAAGTTCTTCGCGTGGGATTTGTCGTCACCGCTCCGATCGGACTCCAGCAGCACCACCGGCATGCCAGACACCTGGCCCATCAAGCGGCTGCGACCTGCCTTGGTGGACTTCGACGGGTCAAACCCTTCGTAGCCTGCGCGGCCGAGTAACTTCCACAGCAGGTTGAGCAGTGTGGTTTTACCGGCCCCCGCCTCGCCGGTGGCTTCGAGGAAGGGAAACGACTGGTAGCGAGCGCGGATCTGCTCGGCGAACAGCGAGCCGAACCAGAAGGTCAGCGCGACGACGCCCTGGGCGCCGAAGCACGTCCACAATAATTTGGCCCATTCGTCGCTGTATTCCTTCGGATCGCGTTGAATTCGCACCGGTACCGCGCGTTGCAGGGTTTTCAGACGCAGCTTGCCGAACTCGAAAAACTCCTCGTCGTTGACGTCGACCACCTGGCCATCCTTGATAGCCACATCGCCATACACGTAGCAGCCGTATTCCTTGCTGTACCCGACGAAGTCGATCGTCTGAACCGTTTTGATCGCGAACAGCTGGTCCTTCATGATTTTGTCGAGCTGCTGGCCGCTGCCGGTAAACACAGCGCCGGCGGCCATGCCGAGCAGGCGCTTCTTGAATTCGCTCGCGGCGGCAACCTGGCCGCCGGTGAAAGTGTTTTTCACCGAACCGCCGTCGTGAGGAAAGTCGACGCGGAAGAAGTACCAGGATTCGTCCGTGATCTCGTTGCGCTGGAAGTACAGCGCCTGGGGATAGCAGTTGGCAATCTCGACCACACAACCCGACATGCGTAGCGCTTTCTCACGCATTGCTTTGTTGTTCAGCTGCTGCTCTTCGTGATTTTCGCTAGTTTCCAGCGCCTGCATGGCGTTGTTGAATTTGCTGATGTCCAGCTTCCACCAATACAGGCGGGACTCAAACCCGAAGTGGAATTCCTCGCGCTCGCGCCAGTCGTAAATCAATAGGGCTTTTTCTGACGCGCTCTCTGCAATAAGCAGGGCACCGTGGTGGCGGGCCTCGTTGAGATCCGCTTCGATGCGCCGCCGGCGATCGGCTTCCTCACTGACGAAGGCCCAACGCTGATGCAGGTCGTTCCAGTCCACCTTCCGCGCATCGCGTTGCGGAATTTGTGCCGCAGTGCATTCAAAGCCCATGGCCCGAGCCATGGTGACCCATTTGCGGGTGTAACGGTGCGCGCCAGGCTCGTTGTCCAGTGCCCATACCAGTCTCGGCAAATTGCCCGCTCGATCAACGGCCAATGCTTTCAGCGAGGCCTCGGGAAAGGCATTCGACGACATCGCGGCAACCGCATCGACCGCGTTGTGCTCGAGGGCGATCGCATCAAAAATGCCTTCGACGATCCACAGCTCTTCGGCCTGTGAAAGATCGATGTTAGGCGAACACCACCAGTAGCCTTTGTACGACTCTCCGGGTTTGAAACGGGCTTTCTTTTTCCCGAAGCGCTGAGGCTGGTCGATCAGGCGCTCCCAATACCCGCCGTGCTCCAGCGGAAATCGTACTGTGGCCGAACCGATGTTCAGGACGCGATCGAAATAGTTTTCCTGGGTGAACAGTCCTGCAACCAGCTCGATCTTGAATCCGCGAGCGAATTCCATATAGGCGCGGGCGCTGGCGGTCGGTTGATCGTCTGTCGCCGGCGCACGTTTGCTCCAGTCGTCGAACAGATCGGCATACAGCTCTTTGACATGCCACTGCTGACCGCATTTGCTCTCACGGCCGCACTTGATGAACCACGGATTGTTGAAGCTGGAATACAGCTCTTTTTTATTGCAGGCAGGGCAGGTGCCACCGCGCATGAAGTCGGTGCCTGTGCGATGCCGCAGGCCATAGTCGAATTCGAGTCGGGTCAATACATCACCCCGGATTTCTTGTTCCATCTCCATCGTCACGCCTGCTTTCTGATGGCGACCTGAAGGGCGCCGAGAGTTGTTTTTTGAGCCGCCAATGCGGGGTAGGCAGACAGGATTGCGCTAGTCCGCAAGCCATCAGGAACGCGTCGGAACTCGTCCGAGTACCAATGCTCCTGAATGCCCATCCGAAGGCGCTCACGCAGCTCCTGGTGCAGGGCTTCAGCGAGGTTCTTGCTAAGGTCCATCCGGATGGAAAGTGCTGTATCCATGGCTTTTTCCCTGATTTCGGGCGCAACTTGCCCAAACCCACTCGCGAAAGGTGGTGCTATTCGGTTAGTTGAAAGGGGCTGTCGGTTGAGGCTCGGTAGAGTCGACCAGGTGTTTGAATATCAACACGACGGGAATGGCGAAGGACTTGCCGCTGTCTGGGTCTGTGAGCATCGCGACGGACGCACTGCTGTTCTTTAGGTCGAGGTGGGGCTGTCCACCACCGGAATGCAATTCTGCGTATGCCAAGCCCGTCAAAGTCTCGGCAAGGTAGACAGGTACTTCCAATGTTGCTTGCAGGTACGTGACGGTGCGGTTGAAGAGCTGCTGGTCATTTTCCAGATGTTCAGCCTGGTGGCGTTGCATGTAGCAAAGCGCGGCGCTCTGCATGGCAGCGCGGTACTCGCGTTCGGGGTTTTGCGCATTGGTCATCATGTTCATCAGGCCGTCTCCAGCTCAAGTAGGTCCATTTGTTGTTCGCCTTCCTTCTTCATCGCGTGCCTGCGAATCGCCACGGGGGCGACCGGCAGGCGAACGGACGGATTGGGCATACCGGAGGGGCTCATTTCATGAGTCATTTCGAACTCAGCCCGGACTGACCAGCCGCAGGCCTCGTTGGTGCATTGCAGGTAGGCAATACGCAGAAAAATATGCGTGCCTTCACTTGTGCGGATCCGCATTCGCCCTTGGCAATGCGGGCATACCAGTTTGTAAGTGCTCACTTTGTTTCCCCCATCGCGAATTGCGACATTTCGGCTAAAGCCGAGAACTGGCGGCGCTTCTTGCGCCTACTTCGTATCCTGGCTGCCCGGGTTTTCCCGGTGCAGAACGATCACGGCAGTGACCTCTTCATGTCTTGCTGCTACGTGTGCTCGATGTGCCGCGAGAATGTCCTGCACCTCGTCGTCCTGGATGACGCCGTCTTGAAGTGCTTTGGCAATGATGGCGTCGACGAGCCCGCGCTTTACGGTGGTGTTGATCGAACGGGCGTACAGGTCGAGGTTGTCGAGCTGCCCTGCCTCAGCTATGGGCACAAAAACACCGCCGTACAGATTGCAGACGAAGTCGGGGAGGTGAGTGGTGCCGGTTTGCGACTCCAGAAGGCAGATCTGTTCATCGGTCAGTGGGCGGCTACCAGCGTTTTCATATGCGTGGTTGTCGAACTTTTTGACCGACATCCCTAGACGCGGTGCTGCGCAATCACGACCTCCCGGGTACGCGCAAATGACCGCGCTTACAACTTGCCGACGAGTTTCTAGAACAGTGCGTTTCATCTTCTGGTTTCTCAAAAAGGAGGGTGCAATTAATTTGAGATCACGCCGTCTTTGATACCCAGAAGCACAGCCGCTCGGTGAGCTTCGCCTCGCAAACATTTTTTTTGACCATTCAGTACTGCATAAACAGTGCTGGGGTTGAGGTCGTGTCGTTTGGCGAAATCAGCAGCAGACAGTCCCTGCGCGACCAACTTACTTCGAGCTAGCTGTAGCGCTTGCTCCGTGATAGCTGTGTTCGGCATAGTGCTCATTCGTGTGATTTAGTGTGGAATTCTGGCGATCTTGGTCCAAATAATTGGGACTGTCAAGCAATGAGGGTGCGATTTTGATGACCATTGGAGCTCGGCTTCGCGAAGAACGAGCGCGGCTGGGCGTTAGCCAAACGGAATTGGCAAATGTTTGCGGTGTTGCGAAGAACACTCAGCTGAACTATGAGAAAGACGAGCGAAGCCCTGATGCCCCGTACCTGCTGCTAGCTCACAAAGCAGGGGTGGATATTCACTACGTTTTGTTCGGTGAACCTTTACCCGCATTCGCGGATCAGCTGTCACCTGTTGAATCCGAAGTCCTGTCCTATTTTCGTAACCTGTCGGATTACGACAAAGAATCCATCCGCCGTATGGCTTATGCGATGGCTACCGTCGCAAAAGACTCAACACCAGCCCCACGTACTTAATAGCCATATCTAATTAGAAGGAACTTGCGTTCATGGTTGGGATTGCCAAAAGAACTCTGTTGGCTGCTGTACTTGCATCATCTGTAGCGCTCTCGGCTCATGCTTTGGAGCCTCAGCACTTCGATAATTTGCCGGCGATGGTCGAAGATTTCGGAGATTTTTCCGATGAAAATGGCACGTTCAAAGTGCTGAAAACTCAGCCCCTGCATGTGCAGTTTTCTCCGCAAATCGTACCTGGTGATCTACCTGAAAATGTTCGATACGAGGTGCAGCGAGCTGCCCTGTATGGCGTGTATCGGACCTTCGTGCATACGTCCGCCGAGTCGGTTCAAGTCACTGCCCTCCCCATTGAACTGGACATCAAGAATGGTGTTTCCAAAAAACTCAAGGGTCCATCGGTTGACGTGACTGTTACTCGGGCTCAAGCGTTGGCAGCTGTACAGAAGCTGATTCAGGTGAACAACTTTGCAGAATTGGTGAAGCCGGAACAGATGGGAGATATGCAGCTGGATAACTGGACCAAGAACTTCGAGACCCTGTATTACAAGCAGCCAGGGATCGATAGGCTGCTCGCTGAATTGAAAGCGAAGCAAGGTTAAGCGGGATCGTCGTCAGAGCCTCAGCGTCAACAAGCCCAGCTTCTGCTGGGCTTTTTTGTATCTGAACGAATACCCCCATTGGCTAAATGGCTCGATATGGGTACTGTATGTGCATACAGTGATGGAGCTTGGAAGACAATGGAACCGATTAGCGTCACCCCCGTAACCGCAGCCGATGGGCTCGCTATGTTCGAGCCTATTACGAAATTGGAGCGGGAGTTGATTGTCGGCTACAGACGTTTATCCAGCGATGATCAGGAGCGCTTGCTCCAGGTGCTGCATGCTTTGGTTTCTGTAACCGATGAAGGCAAGCCAAGGGCGCGTTTGATGTCCTGTCAGCGTCACGCCTGCTAAGAAGGGGAGGCGACTGCCTTGCTAGAGGTCAGTCGTTTAAGCTCTCGCTCCGCAGCACGTTTTGCCGAGGCTTTGCTCTCATACAGGTGTGACAGTCGTTTTGGCTTGCTCTGATCACCCTCGGTAAGTTTTTGTTGCTTACCGCTCTTCTTGTCGCGGTACCACGCGACGATGCCCGTGTAGTCCTTGGCATCGTCGGCCAGCTCCGCTACCTCGTCGCCATCTGGCAGTTTTGATTCAAGCTCAAGACTCGTGGTAAATGAGTCCGACGTGAAACTGTGTTTGACGTTGCCACCCAGCCAAATAATGTCCGCGATTTCCTGCTTAATCCCTGTCAGCGAGTAGGTGAGTTCTGGCGTTAAATCTGGCCGACCACGCGCCAGCGTGTAGCTGAGGGTTGCCGTTCCACGCTGCAGCTTGTTCCACTCTGCCCGGGCAGCGACCAGTGCAGTTTTCTGGTCGGTATAGGAATGCCGTAGGTCCTTGATATTGTCGCCGCCGCCGGATATCGCCTCTTTTTTTTCGGCGCTGTTGACGTCGTAGTAGAACGCCCGTACGCCCGTGTAACTATCCCGATCCGCTTGTAGGAATCGGTGCTGGTCACCGTCCCGGCGGCTCAGGGTAATGTGCGGCAGGTTCAGTCCGCTGGCGCTGGTCGCATTGCCGATCGGCATGAACAGCAGCCTGCCGGCTTTCACTGTGGCAATCGCATCATGCTCTTGTCCCAGGCGGGAGAGCAGGTTCGCGTCTGATTCATTGGCCTGATCAAGGTGCACCAATTTGATCGCACTGAGGGCTGCGCTTACCAGTGGGCCAAGGCCATAGGCACCTGCGATGGCTTGCACGACTGATTCAATCGTTTCGTTGTGCCAGCTTCGTTCCCGTTTGACCTTCAGTCCCGCACCCATGTCCACGCTGCGCGCTCGGATGTTTAACTGGTCCGGCGCGCCGCTGTGTTCGGTCTCATCGACCGTGTATGAGCCTTTGTCGACCAGCCCTGTGTCGCTCCAGCCAAGCCACAGGCGCAAGGTCGCACCCTTCGGTGGAATGACCAGGCGTCCGTCATGATCCGACAGCGTGACATCGAGCTGGTCTGCCGCGAGTCCGCGGTTGTCGGTCAACTCGATGCTCATCAGGCGCTTCTCGATAGCCGCTGTAATGTCGCGTCCGTCGACCTCCAATCGGCAGATCGGACGCGGGTAGGCTTTCGCTTCCCGCATGGAGGCCTGCGCATCATTCAGATAGCCATCGATCTGGCTCAGTGCCTGGTCGATCACAGGATTTTCCTCAGAATGTTACCGGCTGTGCTGACGCCTGCGCCGAGCAGGTCGACGCGGCCGTCATCGATCCGTTTAAGCGCGATGGTGAACTCAATCCGACGCGCTGCGCCGTCCGAGAAGAACAGGGTCTTGGTCTCGTTGATGCTCTCAATCACCCAGATGCCCAAGATCCTGCCGGTGCCTTCAATCAACGGCCAGGCCTTGCCGGTATCGGCCATGGCGCGAAGTGTGTCGAGGCTGAGCGGGGTTCCGGCGAGTGCCGGCAGAAGAATTCCAGGCATGCTGATTGAGTCCTCCCCACGGCCCAGGAACTGGCGTGATGGATTGGTGCCGATACGGGAGGTCGAGCCGTGACGCCATTCTGTCTGCCGCTGCAGTTCCTGATACGCCAGGGTTTCTAGGCTGAAAATGAACATGCCAAGTGACATCATCATGTCCGTTTACTCCTGGTCAAAAAGGGCGCTACGTCCCTTGGCTTGTTTTGCATGTTGCCGCTTGTCCAGTTCTGCAGACACCGCTCGCGCGATCGCAGCGGCATCCATCCCCGGGGCGGGGTGGATGTTGATGACGATCTGATCGGGCGCCATCTGCATCGCCGCTGGAGCTGCTGCAGGACCAATTGGCGGGCGGTTGTCGACTGCGATCGCGCCTTGAGCCCCGCCCATACCCACGGCGATCGCGCCCACTTGGGCCAGCCGTTTGCCCATGCCCATGATCGATTCGAGAATGCCGCCACTTTCCGCTTTCGCCCCGGGTACTGATGCGGCTGGCTTCAGTGCTGCTGCAGCGGCTCCGGGTACGGCGGCGGCTGGGTTCAGAGCTGCTGCAGCGACCCCGGGTACGGCTGCAGCTGGGTTTAGCGCTGCACCCGCGTTGGTGATGGCACCGATGGTCACGGTCCCTGCTTGAGTCATAAGGTCGCCCACTGCCTTGACCGCTTCCAGAGGCCCGCTCTGGCCTTCAGCAACGCCCTGCGCCAATCCGGCCATGGTGAAGCCACCGAGCTCGGCAAAAACCCGGGAAGGGCTGTGAATACCCAACTTCTCCTTGAACCAGTCGACGGTGTTACTACCGGCATTAGTGATCGCCGTCTTCACCGAGCCCATTGCGTTCGTGATGCCGTTGACCAGGCCGGAGATGATCATTCCCCCGAATTCGGTGAATCGGCTGGGCATCTCGACGCCCATGTAGTTCATCACCGCCGAGAAGGCCTGGTAGATCAGTCCGATTGGGCTGAAATTGGCGAGCGTCTGCAGGATGCCGCTGATCCCGCCGCTGAAGCCCAGTTTGATCTCAGCCCAGGCACTGACGAAGTAAGCCTTCACCTTGTCCCAGTTTGCATAGATCAGATACGCAGCGGCGGCGATGGCCGTAATGGCCACGCCAATTGGATTGGCCATGAACAGTCGGCCTACCCACATGAAAGCCTGACCGACGAAGGGCAGCACCTTCGAGCCCAGGTTGAACAGCAGCCCGATCACAGAGGGCAGGCGGATCCCGATCAATGACAACCCGTATCGCACAGCGAGGAACGGGCCAAGAGTCGTGGCCAGTGCGAGGGCAACCGTGCTGAAGCCGATCGACAGTGCCGCAATGCCGGCGCCCACTTTGAGGATGCCCAGCACCAACCCCGGATTAGCGGTCGCCCATGCATTGACGCGCTCCAGGACACCGTTAAATCCGGTGACCAGTTGGATCAGCGCTGGTCGGAGGGTGGCGCCCAGGGCGCTGCTCAGGTTGAACATACGGTTCTGCGACATTTCCCATCGGGCGGACAACTGGTCTGCGCGGATATCGCCCTCGCGCTGCATCGAGCCGTCGCGTTTAGGTGCGTTGTCCGCTCCATTCACCAGGTCAAGCTGTCGTTTGTATTCGCCGATGTTGGCAGCCAACTTCGCCGCATCGTCGCCGTACTCTTTGCCGAACAGCTGGGTCATCACACCGAGTTGCTGATTTTTGGGCAGTTTGTTGACCGCTTCTAGCACCTTCTGGATGGTGCCCGTTGCGTCCTTGCTCATGCCATCCTGAACCGCTTTCGCCTCCAGTCCGATCGACTTGAGGCCGGTGACAAATCGCTTAGGCTGCTGGGTGGCGATAGCCAACTCTCGGATCATGGCATTGGTAGCGGTTCCGGCGATTTCCGCCGATGCGCCAAGCGTCAGGAAGGTTGAGCCCAACGCGGCGGCGTCCTTGAACGACATGCCGACCGACGCGGTAATACCTGCAGTGCGCTGCATGACTTCAATGATGTCTCCACCCTTCGACATCGCGTTGTCGTCAAGGTAGTTGATCGCATCGCCGAGCTGGCTGACGTTCTTGATGGGCAATTTGTAGAGACTGGCAATGCGCGCCAGGCTTTCGCCGACCTGGTCAGCAGGTAACTCGAAAGCCGTCGCGGCAGTCGCCGCGACGCGGGCGAACTCCAGCAGGTCGTCTTTACCCTGGATGCCCATTCGCGCACCGCCTTCCACCAGCGCGGCGATATCGGTAGTCGCCATGGGGATGGTTTCGGACATCTTCTTGATGGCCGCTCCCATGTCGTAATAGGTCTGGGTGAGCTGCCCGTTGTCGTCCCGGGCGCCGTTGACCTGTTTGGCAACACCGGCCATGGCATCCTCGAAACGGGAATAGTCTTTGACCATTCCTACGATCGGCAGGCCGACCGCTGCCCCCACCGCACCTGCGCTCGCGCCGGCAACAGCGGCGTTGCCGGCGAGCTCTTTGCCCTTGGAATAATTTCTCTGCGCCTTCGACACCCGTTCCTGCTGTTTGGCGAGCGCAGAGAGGCGTTCCCGCTGTGCCTGGATGGCTTTGTTGGCCGCCTCGATCTCGGTTTTTAAGCGACGCTCGGTGGTGCCCAGGTTGCGCGTGTCAGCACCGGTGGATTTCATGAGGGGAATCAGGCGTTGCAGCTCCGAGCGCTGAGCCGCATGTTTGTTGGTCAGCTTTTCCACTGAGGCGGAGGCGTTGACGAACGCCTTTTGAAAAGCCGCAGTAGGGGCGTCCATCTTCTGCAGCTGTTCACGCAGGCCGCGCAGCTTGTCCTGCGCCTTGGCCAGTTCTTCGGAGGATTGGCGGACGGCTTCCTTCTGGCGGGTATAGCTGGAAATGTTGGACTGCTGGGCGTTGAGTTCCTTCAGCTGGTCCCGCGCCGCTTTCAAGGCGCGAGACGTAGCATTGCTCCCCGCGCTGATCTGTTTGAGGGGCGCGGTGACCTTGTCGATCGCCGACAGCAGAAATTCCAGCCGCAGCTTGTCAGTCATCCTTCGCCCCACTTCGTTTACGAGCGCGTTCGCGCCATTCCATCAGTTCGGTCAGAGGGAGCGGATCCATCTCCGCTGGCCCCCAGTGAAAAATCACGGCGATATCCGCCATCGCGTCATCTACGCAACGAGGGATGCATCCACCTTCGCCGACTTCGGCAGCAAAAAACCGGCAACCTCGGTGGCCATCTGCACCAGGTCGGCCGGATCCATCAGGCCAATGTCGTGATCGGTCAGGGTCGGTGTGGTGATACGCGGAAGGACCTTGCGCAGTGCGAGGACGTCCATCTGCAACAGGTCAGTCAAAGAAACGCCGCGCAACTCGCCGGAGACGGGTTTGCGCAGCGTCACCTCGGTGATTTCTGTCGAGCCTCGGATAATCGGTGTGTCCAGGGTGATGACAGGGCGGTTTGGATTCTTCTCAACTGGTGCGTCTGCAGCTTCGTTTTTTTGGGAGGTGCTCATGTCGAAATCCTTTGAAAGTGAGGGGCCGGACGAGCCGGCGGGGAAAGCTGGGATTACAGGCCGATCGCCTTACGGTGTTCTGCCAGCATGTCTTTGCCGTCGACCTTGAAAATGAAGTTGAGCAAGTCGATCTCGATCTCTTCATTGCCGTCGATCGTCAGCTTGTAATAGCTGCAGGTGGTGGTGAACTTGTGCTCGGTGTCTTCACCGCTTTCCGAGTCGCCCATGTCGATTTCTTCGTGCCGGCCGCGCACGACCACCTCCACGGCTGAAACTTCACCGGTGTCGTCACGCTGAATAGAGCCGGCCCAGCGCAGCATGACGCCACTCGCCGATACCGCACCGTACTGGCGCAGCGCTGTCAGGTCCCAGCCACCGAGGGTCCATTCGAGCTGAATGCCGTCGTCGCCATGACCCAGGTCGACCTTCACACCACCGTCCATGCCGCCACCCCGGAAGGCTTCGAGCTTGCGGGCGAGTTTGGGCAGGGTGACGCTCTTGCACGCACCGACGTAGCTAACGCCGTCGTTGTACAAATTCATGTTCTTGAGCTTTTTGGGCAGAGCCATGTGGGCGCTCTCCTAAAGGCGCGGCCAACGCCGCGCGGATGAATGAATATCAGGCGTTGACGCGGCTGGCGAAGTCGACCAGGTAGCGGTCGGTGATGCGCTGGCGAAGCCCCAGGTTCTCCAGAGGCGGCACTGGCGTGTAGTCGTAGTCCAGGTACAACTTGCCGGCCTTGAGGGTGTCCTTGTCGTTGGCGGCTTCGTCGTACCAGCACTCGCCACCGATCAGGTAGCCAAGGCGTACCAGTTCCCGGAACTTGGCGTTGATACCCTCGACGATGTCGCGTACCAGGCTTGGGTGCATCGGCTTGTCGATCGCCCAGAATTGGCCCTCAGCCATGGTGTCGGCCAATACCTGGGCAGTACGGGTGTAGTTTTCGAAGGCGAACAGCGGGTCGTCGCTGCAAGTGCGCGAACCCCAGAAGCGGAAGCCTTCGCGACGAATCAGCGTGGTGACATCCGCCGCGTTCAGCAGGCCGGCGTCGGTGGCCGGGTTCTGCAGATCCCAGTAAATATCCCGGCTCAGTCCGGACACGCCATTCACTGCCACGTTAGAAAGGGTTTTGTGCCAGCCGACCTGCTCATCGAGCTTGGCGCGCAGGCCCAAAGCGCGAGCGATCGCCGACGCCGGCGCATCGGCATTCAGCGTGGTGTCCCAGTTTACGAAGTCGGGCCAGATGGTCATCAGCTCACGGGCACCGAAGTTTTCTCGGTAGGCGATGGCATCGGAGACGGTCTCGCAGTCCCAGGCGCTGGCGTAAGCGAACCCACGCAGCTTCTGTGCGGTGAGGACAAGTTCGCTAGCCACCGCCAGCGAGTCGAGGCCAGGTACGCCGAGGATGCGCGGTCGCACGCCCAGCTGCGCTTCCGCAGCCAGCAGAGCCTTGAGTCCGGTGTACTGTCCGCTGGGAGAAACGCCGCCGATCACATTGGTGGAGGTCGCCGCAGCGTCCGCGCCTTCGGCGACACGAACGACGACGGTAATCGGGCTGGCCTGGTCAGCGATGGCATCCAAACTTTTTGCGAGCGTTCCTTGGACACCGGCCTTACCGCTGGCGGTAAGCACGTCGGTTAGCAGTACTGGACGATTCAGAGGGAACGCGATCGGGTCGGCATCTTCTGCGGTGCAAACCATGCCGACGACGGCGGTTGCGACGGTGCGGATCGGGCGGGTGCCTTCGTTGATTTCGACAACTCGGACGCCGTGGTGATAATCGGTTGGCATGGGGAGAACCTGCGCGTGGGTGGCAATGAAACGCAGGGTGACGCGCGCGCGTTGGTTGAACGAGCGCGGGGGGTTGTACGGAAAGGAGCTACAGGGCGCAGGAACAAAAACGCCCTGGAGAGGACATTAATGGAACAGTCCAGCCAGCCAAAGCGGCGCCGGCGGACGGTGTTCAATCAACGGGAACTCGCCCGCCTCTGGCCAGTTGCGTAGCGCTCGACGGTACGCCTGAAGTTCGCTGTATTGCGTGGGAGTCAAGGTGGTTTCTTGGCCCTCTTCCAGTTCATCACGGTGACGCGAAACCACGCCGTCAGTGATAGCAAGTTGGCCATCACGCCATGCACGCTCAATCTCCGCGAAAAACTCCGGGGATGGCGGCGGCGGATCGAGCAGCACCGGGCAACCTTCATCCCCGGCCACTATCCACTTACCTTGTTCTTGGCCAGCCAGTAACGCCTGATAATCCTCATCAGAGACTTCAACGCAGCCATCTGGAAGGAAACCGTGAAACGCCAAGCTGTAAAACCCACCATCAGCCGCACAGAAATGTTTCATAGATCCCCCTTAGTTACCTTTGGCGCGCCAGAAATGTTGGGCAGCGCTACTACTGCCCGAGTGTGAATAGTTAAATCCCGTATTCGTGTAGCTACCGACCTGCACGGGGCCGCCGCGCGTTGCAGGCGACTGCGTACCGCTATCGATGTAGGTCATCTGGATATTCCGGCAGCCATTGGGGAACGCAAATGGGAATGTAACCGGCGCCACAGCTCCCGGCGCCGCCCCGCCCGTCAGCCCCCACATTTCAATGTCGCCATTAGGTGCCTTTGAATATCCCGTCACGCCGAATGAGGCGGCAAACTGCGCGGAATACTTCAGCGCCCCCATCCCATGCATTCGCCACACGCTTTGCTCACTGGTAAAGCTGACTGTATCGCCCTGTTTCAGGGTGATGACGGTATAGAACGATCCGTCCGGGCTAATCTTGTCGGAGCCGTTGACGGTAATGACTTTGTCGAAAGTGGTCGGGTTATGAAGGGTGATCGTTGCCCCAGTGGGAACACTGGACAACAACGGCAAAGCGACTGTCTGAGCAGCGCCTAAAGCCAGCGCCACGAACTTGCCGACATCGCTGATCGGCAGCGTTAAGCCGGTTCCGTTTTCATCCCTTCCTCCAGAAAAGCTACCCAGCGCCTGCTGTACAAACGCCGTCGTAGCGAACTTTGTGGAAGCATCGAACTGCGGCTGCGTTGTCCAGTTTGGGCCTGCCATTACTGCCGCGTACTTGAGGGCCATGGACCCGCCGCGCAAGCGCCACTCACTACTCACCTTGATGAAATAGGCGTTATCCCCGAGAGCCAGCACTACCGGCACCACGCTACCGCTTTGCGCGGTCAGCGTATCGGCACCAGAGGCCAAGATGGTTACCGCCCCACTACCGGCGTTGACCACTTCTACAGTTGCCCCGTTCGGCACGCCAGCCAATGGTGGCAACGTCACGTTGATAGGCGTTGCAGACGATGCGCTAACTACACCACCAACACTTGAGTTCGCTAGAGCCGTGGTGGCGTTTATGGAATTGAAAATTGAGTATTCAACCCCCATCCGCTTGGAAAACGCAGTCGTAGCAAACGAGGTGTCGTTGGCGAACTGTGGCTGTGTTGTCCAGTTTGGGCCAGACATAACGGCGGCAAACTTGAGGGCTATGGACCCGCCACGCAAGCGCCAGGTGCCCGACACTTTCACGAACTCGGCGTTATCCCCCATGCCCAAGACGACGGGTATCACTCCGGCGACTTGAGACGCCAACACATCCAGCCCGGCCGCCAGAACAGTTACCGCACCGGCCCCAGCGTTCACCACCTCGACCGACGCCCCCTCAGGAACCCCGGCGGTAGGCGGCAACGTGATGTTGATCGGTGTAGCGGATGCGCCGGCCACAATCCCGCCAATACTTGAAGCACCCAACGCGGTGCTGGCCGTAAGTGGCGCGAAGCCCGAATACTCAACGCCCATCCGCTTGGCAAAGGCGGTATTCACCAGCCTGAGTGAGCTGTCGAACTGGGGCGGGGTTAATGCCGTTGGAGCGCCCAGAAAAGCCGGGGAGTTGATCGGCGCAAAGCCCTGGGTGATGTTCTGAAAGGTCAGCGCCGTGGCGCCCAGGACAATCACCCCATCCGTGACCAGTTGCCAGCGGGTGTCGGCCAACGTAGTGCCTTGCTCAACCGATACCAGCAGCGCCGAGGTCACCTCGGCATTGGTATCGGCATCCGGCGCACGCACCCAGGCCGGGGCACCGGCAATGTAAATGCCATTGTCCTTGCCCACGGCCTGGTTTTTCACCAACACCCGATCGCCGGCCAACAACGTCACACCGTCGAGAACCTGAAGACCCGCCAGCGCGATGTTGGCCGTGGTGGCCACACGCACCGACTGCTTGCTGTCGAGCTTGTACAGCTCTTCCATGATCCGTGTATCAACGTATTCGCGGGTCGCCAACACCACCGCCGGATCGATCTTGAGCGTGATGTTACCGGTGCTGGATACGATGAAATTCATCCGCACCACTTGGGTACGCCCGGACCCCTGCGACAGCACCGGCTTGAAGCTCGGTGCACAGTTGGCCACCGCCACCAGATCGCCGTCCGCGTCATACAGCCCGATTTCGCGAATCCACTTACCGCCCTCGTCGGCCGGAATCACCTGCTCGGCGATGATCACCGCCGGGTTGGCCGGGTCGACCTTGAGCTGATTCAGCGGCCGGCGGCGCCACTCACTGATGAGGCTGGTTTGTGCCGCACTGGGGGTCGGGTCGGTGCCATTGGCATCACCCACACCCATTTCCGTGAGCTTCCAGGGAATGCCGAGCGCGTCGGCGTTCGCCTGCTTGGCCATCCCCACATTTGTGAGGATCGCAAAAAACTGCGAATTCGCATCAATCATAATAAACGTCCAAGGTGTCTATGGAGTGTTCGCGGCCAACCACGCCGATTGTTCCGGTGACCTCGATGTCACGCATCACCGGCGGGTAAACGTCGATTTCATCGCCTTCGTATAAGGCGACGCTGATATCTAAATTTCCGTTTGATTCGAGGCTGATCGCCAAGCCGGTCAGATGGCGGGTGACGGGCTTGGCGTCGTCGATCAAGCGCTCCAGCTCCTGATACATTTCCTCGGTGATGCCGGTGTCCAGGACGCCGACTTTCAGCGCAAAGGTGCCCGGCACCCCTTCGGGCACAGTGTTGAACCACTCGACAATTTCGATCAGGTAGCCCAAAGGCTCGACCACACGCCTAAGCGCTCCGATCGTTCCTTTGCGGGAGTGGATGAAGTACGACCCTTTAATGACCTGGCGCTTGGTGGCCTCCGACCAGGTGCTGTCCCAGCGGTCGACGGAGAATGCCCAGGCGAGGTAGGGCAGAAGCTGCACCGGGCATCGATCAGGGTTCAGCAAATCTCGGATCGGAACCGGCACACGCTCTATTTGCGCGAGTGCCTCGGCCGCAAGCCGTTCCAGCTGCGGGGCGTTCGGCGGCAGGAGGTTCGTCATGACAATGCACCAATGGCCACGCTATACCCGGTGCAATAAGCAGCCTCAGCCTCGCTCGGAGAGATATCGGTCCAGTTGTTGAGCACAACCTTACGCACGCCTTCGACATGCAGGGCGGCATGAATGGCCGACTCGGATATTTCTACGCCCAAGCGCCGGCGCTGGCTGATGAATGTGACGAGGCGGGCTTGCGCCGCTTCGCGGATGGGCTCCGCTTCCGGCCCCGTTGTGGCGAGATAGATAACCGCGTCGACGTGGTAGGGCAGGACGGTCGCCGATTGCACCGTTAGCCGATCGGCAACCGGACGACGGTCATCGTCGCTGAGGTATCGACTGACGACATCCAGCAACGCCTGGTCGACGCTTCCGTCCCCGACCAAACCCTGAACAGTGACGACGACGACCGCCGGCGATGGGCTCTCAGCGGTCGCGTCAGCGACGCGGCCGTCAGCGCTGCGCGCGTGCAGAATGTAGCTGTTGCGGGGCCCAGCAGTGGACAGTCCCTCCCATGCCATCTGCGCGCGCTCGCGCAGCGAGTCGTCCGATTCCATCACCGCGACGATCGGCGGCACGGCCGAGCTGTTGCCCGGGGTCACGACCAGACGTTCGACGTTGACGTTGCCAGCGAGCTGCTCGAGGTCTTTGCTCTTGGCTTTAGCCAGCATGTTGGCCAGCGATGCTTCGTTCACGCGTTGACGCAGCAGCATCTCGCGATAGGCATTCTCCTGCAGGAGCTTGGTCATTGGTTCCGACTCGACGGCCAAGGTCGCGGCGACGGCAGCTTGTTGGTCGGCGGGCCAGAGGCTGACCGCATAGGCCTTGCGTTCGGCGAGGATCTGCTCGTAGTTGATCTGCTCGACGACATCCGGATCTGGAAGCTGAGCCAGGTCGATAGGGGTAAAGGTTTTCATGCTGTCGCTCCCAAGCTGAGAGGCACGCGCAGGCTAAACGGTTCATTGGTGTCCACCAGGCTGCCGTCGATGTCGAGAATCGCCTGGCCAGCAACATCACCCAATGTCAGCTGAACGCGACTCAGGCGAATCCGCGGTTCCCACCGCATCAGCGCGATGGCCGTGGCCGCGTAAGCCTGCAGCCGGGTTGAGCTGTTGAGCGGCCAATCAATTAGGTCGGCGAGCTGACTGCCGTATTCGCGCCGCATTACGCGGGTTCCGATAGGTGTGGTCAGGATGTCGGCGATCGATTGCACCAGGTGATCTTCGCCGACGATGCGACGGCCGGAGCTGCTGTTCATGCCGATCATGGGATTGGTCCTTGGGACGTCCCGTTACCTGCCTGAACGCCGGAGGTGCGGTGATTGACCAGGCTGATATTTTGCGGGCCTGCGACGAAGTCCTTGGTGGAGGTCACCAGTCCATCTATCACGACGTCGCCGGTGATATGCGTTCCACCTGGTGTAATCAGTACGGCTTTACCGCCCGCCGGTAGCGTGGCGGTCAGGGTGTGGCTCGCGGTGTCGTAATCAACAATCGCGCCGTCGCGGTACCGGCGCCGGCGGCGGGTTGGCACGTTGTCCGGAGCCGGAAAGCGATCGCTGTACAGGCCGAAGATGACGAAGCCATGGGCTGGGTTGCCAGAAGGCGAAAGCACCAGGCATTGCTCGTCGACACTTGGCGGATCCCAGTCGCTATCTTCTCCGGCACGCAGGGCAAAGAACGGGAGCCAGTCAGTCAGCAGGCCGCCGGTTTTCACACGGCAACGCGGCTTCTCCGGATCGAGTTCGGCGATGGTGCCGGCACGAATCAGGTTTTCAAGGCGTCGAGTCAGTTCAGTAAGAGAGTCCATGCCGCCGATGTTGCAGGTCGCGCGTGCGAGCTGCATCGGCGGTGAGCTGTAGCGCGAGTGCGTACAGGGGAAGGTCAGCCTGCGAGGTGATCAATGAATAGATTTCGGATGTTTTCCAGCTCATCACCGCTGAATCCCAGCAGCTGCCGCGTTTCGTATTGAACATCCGCTTGGCCCCGCTCGGGTCGATCCTTGAGGCCGTACTGGTGAACCCGGGCAATGCGGCTCACACGCCCAACGTATCCGATCGACACGCCGTTGGCTGTGGCTTCGGTGCGCAGATAACGGGCCGTCTTCAACTTGCCGAACATCTTGTTCTTGATCCGGCCCTTTTTTCCACGCAGGTCTTTGGGCTTACGCGGTGCGAACGCCGATCCATCCGGGTTGCGTTGCGTGGTGATGCGTTTTGACTGGCTGCGACGTAGATCCCGAGCGACGGCGCCGAGCAGCTTGCGGCGTTCACCCTCGTCGAGTTTGGCCAGTAGCACGGAGACCCACGTCTCGAGCGCCTGCAGGTCATTGCTCACGGTTTTTCCCACCGCGCAATGAGCTCGCCGCCGGCAGTCCATAACTCAAGGCCTGGCATGGCGAACGGATCATCGTCGACCACAGGCTCTGGCGGGTGACTGACGACCAGTTTGCCGTCGTCCTGGCGCTTGACGATGACTCGCTCGGTGAGCGGCAACTTGATCGACAGGTCGACCTTGCTGTTGTCCAGGACATCAGCTTCGAAGGCGACGGCCGTTTTGCTGCGGTCGACGTTCTCCATCAGCTCGCGCTGATTCACCAGGATCCAGGCGAACAGTGGAATGGCGATGGCATCGGGGTGGCCGGCGTAATCCGTGAAGATCAGGTTCAGTGTGTAGCTGTATTCGAACGACAGACCCAAGGCAGCGGTACTGCGCATGGTGCCTTTGTCGATGAATACCATCATGCGGTCGGGGTTGTTCTTTAACTCCGGTACCGAGGCGAGCAGGTGTGCGCGTAGCGATTCTGGTTTGTTCATGGTTTGCCCGCCTGGGCTTGCTGATGCTGGTAGACCATATCGACCTGCGCAGCGCATTGCGCCCAGTCGCTCTCGGTGACGTCCTGGTCGTTGAGCAGGGCGCCGTTCTTGTCCGGTTTAGTCGCCGACAGGGTGCAGGGCACCACGGCCGGACAACCAGTCGCGATAAGCAGCGGCTCCGGTGATGGCGGGGCGCTCGCGCATCCGGCGAGCAGCGTCAGGGAGAGGCTGATCAGCCCAAAAGCGAAGTTCGGCATTCTCACGTTTCAAGTCCTCGATCGTTCGTTGACGGGTGGCGAGCCCTTGGCGCAGTTGGTTTTGCTCGCTGCGCAATGCGGTCTGGGCGGTCCGCTCTTCCTGCAGAGATGCCTGGAGTGCAGCGGACGCCTCCTCGCTGCGCGTCGCTCGAGCAAGCGCTGCATCAGCGGCATCCTGCGCCCGGCCTGTTTTTTGATCTGCGACCTCGATCCGCTGGCTCTGAGCCCAGATCAGCAGCGCGATCGAGGCGAGCAGGGCGAATCCGTACAGCGCCTGGCGAAGCGTGCTCACGCGCGGTACCAGCCGGCTGTATTCATTTCCGCAATGGTGAGCCGGCGCACATCGCCCCGGAACACAACGGCTTTTACGCCTGGACTCGCGACAGCAATCGCCTCGGCCAGCGCTTTTGCCAGCTCAACTGGAGTGTCTTCCGGCACCACGAAAATATCGCCATGGGCGGGGCTGAGCTTGCGGATCTGCTCGTAGTCAATCATGCGGCCTCCTGAATTGAGCCGCCCGCAGCGTGACGCTGATAGGCGCGCTCCAGCTTGGTGTCGTACAGGTTGCGGGCGTAGTTGGGGCCGTTGTAAGCCTTGGCGAACGCTGCCCATTTTTTACCCTTCAACGCCTTGAGCAGCGCCGGGTCAGCCTCGATAAACCGCACGAAGGCTTCGAATTGCTCGCTTTCGTTCAAGGCCATACGATCGGCAAAGTCCGTCACGCTGGCGTATCCGAGGCGCACGGCGTGGTAACCCATCACCTGGAAGGCGCCCCAGCTGGCCGACTCCAACGCGCAAAGATCGTCAATCAGTCGGGCATTCGCCAGGCGCTGGTGCTCTGCCGTTCCTCCGGCATAACCTCCGGATTTTGGATTGACCAGGTTGGGCTGGAGCACAGCCAGTTGATCGGCGTTGGCCTTCAAATCGTCTGGATCATCACCAGGTGCGCGCGGCGTGCTGAGTTGGCGGTACATGATGTGGCGTTCAAAGAGAATCTTCGGCTTGCCGTTGTCCAGGAAACCGCTGCCTTGGCTTTCGACTTCGTTGACCGCCATGACTGCTGCGAGCTCAACGCCAAGGCGCGCAGCGGCTTTCACCAACAGGGCGTGCTGCAGTAGGTTCGAGCAATCCGCGCCGGCCAGTGCCAGAGCGGTTTTCGTTCCGGCAATACCGTCAATTACCAGCCCAACCTTGCGTTGGTAATTGCGCACCGCGGACTCGGTGGCATCACCGAAATCGCCGTCCGGGTCCAGTCCAGCGCCGTGTAGGTTCAGGCGCTGTTGCAGAGTGCGGACCTCTTGTCCGCGATCGCCGTGGCGCAAAGCATTCATAGCTGATCCACCTTACGGTTGAAGAACTGCTTGGCCAGCGCGCGGGTACCCTCAACGCCGAGCAGTCCGATCACGCCGCCGAAGAACGGGCCCGTGGTCGCTGGAATGCCGAGTAGAAAAAGGCCGTGGCTTGCCGAAAGCGCAAGGGTGCCGCACAGCGGTGCCTCAAGAAGAACTCGGCGCCATGTGCCGCCGCCGTAGATGATCCGTAGCGCAGCGATCACACAGGCGAGTCCGCCCGAGTAGATGGCTGGCCAGTTCAGTTCGAGCCAGGCAGCGAACCAGGCCCATGTATCCGGTTTGTCAGGCATGCGCGTGATTCCGCTGTCCAAAGTTGAAGGTGGTGGAACGTCTGTGCGAGGTGTTTGGTGGCTCAATCCCATAGGTTCACCATTTGCAGCTCGGGGGCTTGTGGTGCGATATCCGGAAGCGCCACTAGAGTGCCGTGCGGGATGATCGTGCCGAAATCTGATAGCCCCGGGTTTGCCTCGAGCACCGCCTCAGTGATGCCGGCGGTACGGCCGTAGATCCGCCAGCAAATGGCGTCGACGGTGTCGCCCTGAGCGGCATACACGGAGGTCGTCATCAGATGAGCTCCACGGTGGAATGGCCGACGCCCAAAAGATCGCGAATGGCAAAGCGGGCGTCGCGGCGGTATTCATCGACCGAAGGCGTCAGTTCGTCCGCGTTCTTGTTGCCCTCGACGCTGGTGTCGTAGCTGCGATATCGCTCAGCAAGCTCAGCTCCAACGCTGCAATAGATCGAACGGCGGTAAAGGTGGATGAAGTGGCTTTCGCCATTGACTTCGAACGCCGGCACAGCCGCGATGGTGGTGTATCCGTTCTCCACATGATTCAGCTTCACCTTGGCCAGTTCGCCGTTCACCTGGATCAACGCGTTGACGGTCACGACTTCAATGCGTGCGTCAGTGATGCTGCCATCCAAGCGAATAGCGGATCGCAGGTGTACGACATCGATGTCAGGCCAGAACCCCTCGTTGGTGATAACGAAGGGTTCGTCAGTGCCGCCGGTGGCAATAAATCCGCTCATGGTTCAGCCCTAAGTCGGCGGTGGCCGGGGCGTCACAGCAAGGAAAGGAGAGAAACCTGCTGTTCAGCCCCGGGCCGCCGGGGTTGCGGGGTACGCTCGGTCAGCTCCCTGGTGGGGGAGCAATCTTTTTCAGGAGGCGTTCGGCGCCTTCCAGATCCTTCTTGCCGCCGCAGCTGTTGTTCAGCTCGATGGCGCGTTTCAGCAGTTCAATACCGACCATTACCTGACCGGGTTGGCCCGGGTTATCGGCACTCAGACCGGCCACGGTGGCGCGTCCTGTAGCCAGGTACAGCTTGGCCCTGGCTTCATCCGGCATGTCCTGTTCGGCAGTCAACTCCATCGTCCGGTGCAAGGTGGCCAAGTCGAATCCACCACCGGTTTTCTGTGAGCTCAACGCCGCTTCGGCGACTTCTTCGGCGACCAGGCAGCCGGTGGTCCGTTCGAAGCGATCGGGCATCAATAGGCTGTGCTGCAACACGTAGGCCGCGATGTCGAGCGCGCCGCTGTAATCGGCAGCATCGATCCGCCAGATCATGATGGTGGTGAGTACTTCGTCCTGAGCGCCGTTGCCCGTTGCCAGAACGCCGTCGATGTAAGGCACGTAGACCGGCAAAAGCTGCAACTTGAGCGCGGCTTTGCCTTCGTTCGACTGGATCTGTTTCAGGCGCAGACGATCCTGCAGCAGCTGGGCCAGTTGCATTTCGTAGGCCGTCCCGCCCGCCATCGAAACGGCGGGCGAAGCGGCAGCAGCCTCCTGCGAGGCAAGCGCCTTCAGCCGGTGACGTTGAGCGAGGGAGAGGGCCATTGTTACGCGGCCTCTTCGATGTTTTCGACCAGGGCGCCGAGACCAAAGTCTTCGATCACGTAGTCCTCGTTCGACGATTGATAATCGGCGATGCGATCACGCTCCGGCTCGTCCTTGGTCATGCGACGACGGCTGCTGATCTGGAAGTAGATCGACAGGTTCTTCAGCGTGGTGATCATGATGCCGCCGTCGATGAAGAACGGTGCGTCTTCGATCGGCAAGCCGCCCAAGGTGCCGTTAGCGAGGATCCGCGCGGCTGCCAACTCGTTTTCGTTGTCGGCGGCACCTTCGATGTTGGCCAGGAACTTCGCGTGCAGCAGGTTGCGATCGACCAGTACGACCAAGTCAGGACGTTTGCGGTGCCATGGGTCCAGCAGCTGGATGGCGTCGTAAACCAGACCGTCGAGCGTCTTGTAGTCGCCGGTCGGGCCGATGGTGACCTTGCCGGCGACCTTGCCGCTGCTCAGCACTCGCTCTGGCGCTTTGGTGCGGTACTTCTCCAGCCAGCCCACGTTCACGTCTTCCAGCAATGGGTGGGTGGCCCGATCGGTCGTCGCGGCAACGCTGGTACCGTTGAAGCCGATCATGATGCGGTCGAGAGCCTGGCGCTCAACGATTGCGCCGGACAGGCGAGCCTGGAAATCGGGGAATTTCGCCCAGGCGTCCAGCAGCGCGTAAGGGATCGCGGTGTCGAAGTCGGTCTTTTTGCAGCTGTACGTGTCGTTCTTGAGCGAGCTGACGCCGCGAGGGTTGCGTGCGGTCTGGTTGGTGTCAGTGCGGCCGGCAATCGTCGAGCCGACACCCAGAACAATGGCCTCGCCGTCTTTTTCGTCGACGCCCAGCACGTTGATTTTTTTCAGAAAGGCGCTGGATTCCTGAATAGCCGTTTCCAGCTTTTGCTGAACAGAAGGGGTAACGGTGAATTTTTCCGCCACCGATCCGACGGAGTTGATCGCGGCAACCTGTTTGGTGAAGCCATTGAAGGCAAGTCGTGTTTCGTTACGCATGGTGTTCTCCTGGGGAGCTTGTAGGGGGCCGAAGTGATCAGTAGGTGGTCAGCACAGCGCCGTCGCCGCCGGTTGCGGCTGGCCGTTTGGTTTGGCTGTGGTCCTGGGTATCGCCCAGGCGCTTGATCAGTTCGTTGAAGTCAGTGCTGAGCTTGTCGAGGCTCGTTTTCAGTTCTGCAGAGAATTTCTTCTCAGCGGCCAACTGGTCGGGCAGATCCTTGACGTGCTCGGCGACGGCTTCCACGGCCTGGCTGATCTGGGCGAACTCGCCGTCATCCTTGGCCTGTTTGCCAGAGAGCAGGGCTTGCACCTTGCTGAAAAGTTGGGCGCCGAGACCGGGCTTTTCTTCGATTTCTTCGAAGGTGAGTTCGGTTTCCACGGCCTCGGTAAACATCGAGGTCGCGGAGTAGTGGCGGTCTTTGAACGGACTGGCTTCAGGTTTTTGAGCTGAAAACGCGAGCACATCGGTACCGAGACTCGCCGGGGAATCGGTCACAGCGAGACCGACGATGTAGGCCTCGCCGGTGTCGGCAAAGCTGTCGTCGATTTCGATGGACGTGTAGATCTTCTGTTTCGCCTTGTTCATGGCGATCAGGTCAGCGGTTGGTTCGATCTGGGCAAAGAGGGCCAGCTTGGTCTGGCCGTTGATCTCCACTTCCTCGGTCTTGACTGCCGTCACGTCGCCGTAGGCTTTGAATGGGCTGTCAGGCAACAAGCTGCGGAAATGCTCCAGCCAGATCCGGGCGCCGTAGGTGGTCGGGTTGAAGTTTTTGGCAGCCTGTTCCAGCCAGCTGCGTTTGATGGTGCGCTTGTCCGAGGTAGCGCCCTCAACGGCGACACGGAACCAGTTGCTGCGAAATTTCTTCATGTCGGGAAATCCTCAAAGCGATGCTGCTGAATGCAGTTGCGTTGAGGTGCATCGTCGGCAGTAGCGTTGTTACGAGCAATCAGCGCCAGTTGTAGGTCCATGCGCTACATGGCACATCGCTACGCCTTCACGCGCGCGAGGCGTCAGCATCGCCGCCATGACGACAACCGACGCCACTCCCATCCGCGATAACCGCCGCCAGGCCAAGTTCCTCTACTGGACCGGCCTGCGGATCTGCGCGATCGCAGAAATGCTGGATGAAAAGGAAAAGACCGTTCATGCGTGGAAAACGCGTGATGAATGGGACCGGGCCGATAACGTCGAGCGCATCGGTGGTGCCCTGGAAGCACGCCTGGTGCAACTGATCCTCAAGGACGGCAAAACCGGCGGTGACTTCAAAGAGATTGACCTGCTGCACCGTCAGCTGGAACGGCAAGCCCGGATCGAGCGATACAAGGCCGGCGGAACTGACACTGACCTCAATCCCAACCTGGCCAAACGCAACGAAGGGCCGAAGAAGAAAACGGCTCGCAACGAGTTCAGCGAAGAGCAAATCGAGCAACTGACCGAGGCGTTCAAAGACGGTTGCTTTGGCTATCAGCTGGACTGGTACCGGGCGAGCAATCAGCGCACCAGGGCGATCCTGAAAAGCCGGCAGATCGGTGCGACTTACTACTTTGCTCGGGAGGCGTTCATTGATGCCCTGGTCACCGGGCGCAATCAGATATTCCTGTCAGCGTCGAAGAATCAGGCGCACATCTTCAAGGCTTACATTCAAGGCTTCGCCCGCGAGGTTTGCGGTGTTGAGCTCACCGGTGATCCGATCATTCTAGCCAACGGCGCCGAGCTGCATTTCCTCGGTACCAACGCCCGAACCGCTCAGGGTTACCACGGTAATTTCTACTTCGACGAATTCTTCTGGACCTTCAAGTTCAACGAGTTGAACAAGGTCGCCAGTGGCATGGCGATGCAGAAACAATACCGACGCACTTACTTTTCCACGCCATCGAGCATGGCGCATGAGGCCTACACGTTCTGGACCGGCGAGCGCTTCAACAAGGGCAAGCCTGTTGCGCAGCGGCTGAAACTCGACGTTTCGCACGACTCGCTGCAGCAGGGCAGGTTGTGCGAGGACCGGATTTGGCGCCAGATCGTCACCATTCTCGACGCTGAGCAGCGCGGCTGTGATCTGTTCGACCTGGAAGAGCTGCGACTCGAGTACAACGCGGACGCTTTCGCGAATCTGCTGATGTGCCAGTTTGTCGACGACGGGGCGAGCATCTTCCCGCTCAACGTTTTGCAGCCTTGCATGGTTGACAGCTGGGTCGAGTGGTCCGAGGACTACAAGCCTTTCGCCGCGCGGCCGTTTGCCGATCGGCAAGTGTGGATTGGCTACGATCCAGCAGAAACCGGTGACAGTTCTGGTCTGGTGGTCGTGGCCCCGCCTTTAGTTCCGGGTGGGAAATTCCGTGTGCTCGAGCGCCATCAGTTCCGCGGGATGGACTTCGCGGCGCAGGCCGAAGCGATCCGCCTGGTCACGATGCGCTACTGGGTGACGTACATCGGGATTGACATCACCGGTATGGGCTCTGGCGTGGCCCAGCTGGTGCGCCAATTTTTCCCCAACGTGACGACCTTCAGCTACTCCCCCGAGGTCAAGACGCGCCTGGTGCTCAAGGCTTACGACGTTATTCACAAAGGACGCCTGGAGTTCGATGCCGGCTGGATCGACATGGCCCAGTCGCTGATGGCGATCCGCAAAACCATCACGGCCAGCGGCCGGCAATTCACCTACACGGCAGGCCGTACCGACGAGACCGGGCACGCGGATCTCGCATGGGCGCTTTTCCACGCACTACAGAACGAACCGCTTGAGGGGCAAACCTCAACGAATACCGGTTTCATGGAGATTTATTGATGAGCAATAGCCGCAGCGAAACCACGCAGGTGTCCACATCAGCCCAGGCTGCGATCGCGGACCAGGTGCTGCCGGCAACGGGCGGCAAGATGGAGGCCTTCACCTTCGGCGATCCCACGCCAGTACTCGATGAGCGGGGGATTCTCGATTACCTGGAGTGCTGGCTGAACGGTCGGTGGTATGAACCGCCGATGTCCCTTGATGGGTTGGCCAAGTCCTCCCGGGCCAGCGTGTTTTTGCAATCGGGCCTGAATTTCAAACGCAACATGCTGGCCCGCACCTTTATTCCCCACAAGTTGTTGTCACGTCAGACCTTCGAGCAATTCGCCCTGGATTTCCTGTGGTGCGGCAATGGGTACCTGGAGAAGCGCGAAAACATGCTGCGCAGCACGTTGGGCCTGCAGCCCGCCCTGGGCAAGTACATGCGGCGCGGTGAGGATCTCGAAACCTATTACCAGGTGCGCGGATGGCGAGACGAGTACGAATTCAAGCGCGGGACCGTTTACCACCAGCGCGAGGCTGACATCAACCAGGAAATCTACGGGCTGCCTGAGTGGCTCCCGGCGCTGCAAAGCGCGCTGCTCAACGAGTCCGCGACTTTATTCCGGCGCAAGTACTACAACAACGGCAGTCACGCCGGTTTCATCATGTACATGACCGACACCGCGCAGAACGAGACGGATGTTGCCGCGTTGCGCAGCGCACTGAAGTCCGCAAAGGGACCGGGCAATTTCAGAAATCTGTTCATGTACGCCCCGGGCGGCAAGAAGGACGGGATCCAGCTGATCCCAGTCAGTGAGGTGGCAGCGAAGGATGAGTTCGGCTCGATCAAGAACATCAGCCGCGATGACATGCTCGCTGCGCTGCGGATCCCCCCTCAGCTGATGGGCATCGTTCCACAGAACGCCGGCGGCTTCGGCTCGATCAAGGAAGCGGCGCAGATTTGGGCAATGAACGAACTCGAGCCGATCCAGGCGCGCCTGCAGCAAGTCAATGAATGGTTGGGGGAGGAGGTAGTGAGATTCAGGAAGGAGGAGGAATTGAGTCCGTCGTGAAGACGGCTATCAATAGGAGAGCAGCCAGCGGATATCGCTTGCATAGTTGCGAAGGCAATCTAAGCAATGCTCTTGATTCCTGGTCTCGCCAAACGCTGTGCGTAAAACATTATCGTATTTTTCCTCTACGACTTGTTGCCGAGCAGCGCTGACTTTTTTATTTACATGGTCGAACCCGACAAAGTCAATCATGTCCATCATGCAGGATTCAAGGCAGACAATTTTTGTTCGAAGGAACGCAAACGCCTCAAGCTGATCGTAATTGCAGATCGCTCTCAATGCCCGTTTGTCGCCGGTCAGAATGCGGTAGTCAATTGACTTGGAGTCATTGTCCTTTGCATGAAGGAAAAGAGCCTGCTCGCCGGCATCAATGGCAGAAATCTCGTTCAGGTGCTCGAGCAGATCAAACTCCATAGGTGCTTCTGTAAGCACCTGGCAGCTCTCAAGCAACTCGTTGATGCGGTCGTACGCCTGTGCGCTGCCTACATACTTCTCGATCGACTTATCAGGTTCGTTAAGTCGAAGACTGTACTTCATGGTGTTGAGAACGAAACATTGGTTTCTGACAGACTCAAGGGCACCCAACGCCTCATCAATTAGATCGCACTGAGCCAACTTGATAACAAGATCATTATCCGACAGTAGAATCATTGATGGCCAACTAAAGTCCCTAACAATGACAGGCTGTCTTCCTTCAGGTCATCTTGAATATTAGCGAACAGGTACTTTGAGATCAGATCGTTGTCTTTTCTACCTTCGGCCAGAATACCCAAGGTTTTAGTGCAAAGCGGCCAGAAATTCCCGTTGTGCGCGCAGTTCAGCAGAACGTGGGTAGGGTCAATTGCATGTCGCAACCCGAATTCCTTTGCTGTCTGGGCTAGTGCGGGGGCTGCCATAAAGCGGCCGAGAACAAGCCGTGCTTGTCGTCCAGCGAGCAGTTCCAGAGCGTAGTTATCTGCGGCTCTTTCGGCTTCGTCTTTTCCGTTCGGATCTTCCTGAATATCGGCGTCAACAATTGCACCGTTGGGATCAAGATGCCCAAGTGCTATATGTCCGAGCTCATGCGCCAGATGGAACAGAAGATAGCCACACGCCTTGCGAGAAGAAAGAACGATGGTCGGTCTGCCTTTTGTGGCCATGGCAATACCGTCCATCTTTTTCTTCATCAATGCTGATGCCAGATGGATAACGGGAACGCCCACTTGCCAGCAGTATTCAAGCAGACCTTCCAGGTCCACCCACGGCTTACCGGTTGCCAATATCTGCCGACGAACTTCTTCAGCAGACCCAGGTTGCTGAAATTCGCGGTCAAACGCGGAGAGAACGAGTTTGCTAGCACTGCGCGCCAAGGCGACCGCAAGCTGCACATCGTCTTCTGTGGTGCCCTTTACTAGCTTGAAGCGCCGCATTTCGGGAAGGTCAAACTCCACACGTGGAGGATCTTCAACCAAAGGGCGCACCTTGAGATTCAGTGCCTTGGCCACAATCAGCTTGGCCTGCTGGAGACCGGCAGGAGTTTTTGCGATCTCATCTTCCCACCAGGAAGGCAAGATTGCTTGTACATCCCGCTTCTTCAGGCCGTGTGCATTGAGGGCGGAATACAGATTTTGAATGGTGTCAGTCATTTTTTCCCCCTCCTTTGGCCAGATATGCGACTGCGCTTAGACGGCGCGGATAATAGCTCAAATCACATAATTGTGTTCGTTTGTGTTGAATGCGCGGCCCAGCAATTACGCATTGTGGTCATTCAAAAGGAAGGCGTCTCTGCGCACTCAGCTCTCTCATATAGGTCTAGACCATTATTGAGCCCATACGTGCCTATCACGGATCGCGACCGGAGCTTCCTTCGACGCTTTCATAACCATTATGAAACTTAAGGCAAAAAAACTCGCCTTTTGCACGCCTGCTTTGGTGGCAGGTCCCTACCCGTTGGGTAAGACGTGTGGCGAGTATGTTCAATTTTAGGTTACCACCTGCTTACCATGACGGTAAGTGATCGACCACCTCAGAAGCGTCCAGACAGCTCGATCAGTATCTAAGAGCCCAAATTGGCCACTTCTCGCCCTTGCCACCGGCCAGAACTGGGACGCTGCTTCGTGCGCGGACGCACTGTGTGTTGTGCGACCAGGGTGCGCAACACGTCTTCTTGAATGGCTTCGCCGATCATGCGGGCCCCGGGGGCCGGTTGAAGGTCAGGCCGAAGTCGCCGACATAGCCGACGTCACCCCCGAGGCTCTGGCCGTCGTCCAGGATGACGCGGATCGTGTGCGAGCCGCGCGCCGCCGGCAACTTGTGCGGCGTACTCAATTCGAATAGCCCGGGCATGGTTTCGTTGAGGATCGCCGGGAAGCACTCGCGGTGTTCGCGGCCATCCGCCGCGATCAACACCACGTCAACCAGGCCGCGATAGGGCAGGCTCATTGCCCGGCCTCGAGGCGCCGCATGGATTGGTCTCGGGCCAGGCGTAACCGCTCCCTCATGGTGTTGCGCTGCTCGTCGGTGATCATGTCGGCGGCAGACAAGGCCCACACAAAGCCCTCCCCGACCGAGGCGTGATGTTCGACCACGGCGGGATGGTTGCCGGCCACGCGCAGGTTGGCCAGTACCTTTCCCCAGGCGTGCTGTAGATAAGCGGAGGTCAACTCAATCGTGGGTTCGCCGTGCGGGAACGCGGCGGGGTCTTGGCTTGGGTCAGGGGTGGTCATACGCGCTTGTCCTTTTCGAGTAAGGGGCCGGCCCTGCGTAAAATCAGCACCGGGGGGAGTGGTCACCCAATGTAGAGGGGGGGGGAACAGCGTCCAAAAAAAGGCCGCCACACTGGACTGAAGTGTAGGGGCCTTTTTGACATAAACGGCGTTACTCGTAATGGGCTTACATCTTCATTGGCGGAACTTTTTTCTTATCCAGACCCGGCAGCGCCGGGGTGCCCTTAGCGCGACCCAGCACGTAATCGGGACCATTATCGCCAGTGACCACGGCCAACAGCGCCCAACCTTTGCCCAGCAGCTCATTGGCGGCGATGGCCGTGCGGGCCTGGATCACTTCCGCCACATCTTTGAATTCCATACTTGCTCCTTGTGATTGCGCCGTGATGGCCTGGCGAGCGTAGCGCATTGGCCTGGACGGCGGGGTTCCTTTCAGTGCGTTACTCATAATGCGCGGGCTTACTTTTGCAGGCGCTTCGGCAGGAACACCCCGGCATTGCCGGTCGATTCAGCCGCCTTGCCCAAATGGTACTCGGCGTACTGATCGTTACCGTCACGGCGGTCGAACAACCCCAGCAATTGCCAGCCCTCATCCAACAGCTCTTGGGCTTGTGCTTGCGTGGTCACCATCTTCAGAACCTTCGTATCTTCAATCGCCATTGGTGCCGCTCCTTGTTGAGTGAGCCGATAGTGTAGGCACAGAGACGACTACTGACGTTAATGGCGATATGAACTCGGCGGCGCCGGGGTTCCTTTCAGACGGAAAAGTCTTTCCGATTAGGTGCAACCTTTTCCGGGACCGACTCAGTGCAGCACCCGGGTTGGCGCGTCGCTCAATTGCAACGCCAGCGCCTCGGCCTGGGCGCTCAAGGCTTCGATCAATTGCCGGGTGCTGGCTTCTTTCTCGGCGTGCAGGGGGGCGCCGTGCGCGCGAATCCGCGCCAGTACGGTTTCGGCGACGGCCAACTGGGCGCGAATCTGCGCTAGTTGTTGCCGGGCGTCGTCGAGAGTGTTGTCGTTTATGTGCAAAGTTTCTACTCGTTCAGTTCGCGGGTCTGGGCGTCTTCGGGGTGATGACTATACGCGGCGTCAGCCAGCTCGCGCAGGTCGTGGGCTTCCTCGGGATCGATTAGTCGAGGTGGTGTTGTCATTCCACCAGGCGGCAGGCGTGCACCGTTTCGGGGCGTCGTCGGTCGGGATGGGTGTGTCTTCACCTGGCGCGCGCCGTCGTCCCCCCGCCACGCCTGCGGGCTAAATCGGTCTTAATTTCTGCACACCTGCAACCCACCAGCCGCAGCGCCCGGCGGGCCTCTCCTGAGCGAACTGGGGCTGAGAAAACCCTACAGATCCCTACACGCACCCCCTCTTTTCAGAGCGCCCTGGAGCGCTATTCCAAGGACCTGTTTTCAGGTGACCCACGGGAAACAAGTAATTTAAGTATGTGAAGGTGAGAAACCAGCTGCAGCCCGCACACGATGCGGTTTTGAGCACTTACTTTGCACTGGCTTTTTTGAGTAAGGAGAGGAGTAATTTTTATATAACTATATGATTTATATAGATATTTTATTTTCGATTTCTGACCTTGGTAAAAGGTAATGTTATTTCTAGATATTACTTAAAACTTACCTAATCAAATCGTCTACAAGCCTTGTGATTCGTAGCTTTTAGAAGGGGGGAGGAAAAACTTACCAAAAATACCGGTTTCCCGTGGCTCAACATAAAAACGGGACTGCCTATAGGGGAGGGTGGCGGCAGGTTCTCGCTTCTGCAGCAGCTCGCTTACACGCAAACTGTCACCGGAACTGTCACCAAACACGCAAAGGCTCAAACTGACACGTCTGGAGCCCTTGAAAATAGTGGAGCGGGTGAAGGGAATCGAACCCTCGTTATCAGCTTGGGAAACTGAAACGCTTCATTGCGCCCGCCCCTGAGCGACACGAGCGGGGAGCACGAAAAGGAACTGTGCCAAGGCTAAGGTGAACTCGATGGACTTTCGGGCATCGGCTTCATCAGGCAACGCACCGTCATCATCAGCATGTCGTTGATCATTTGCGTCGAGTCTGACCTCGTGCGCCCACGCTGCCATTTCAGCAGTAATAAGGTGCTCCGCTGCGGCCTTATCTATGCGCTTATATAGTGAGCCGTCCTTCAAGCCCTTTTCCTTCAGCATCGAATCAACTGCGGACGCTGTGAGCATCACCGCACCTGATGGAGCTGCGATACTGGCGATAGCCTGCTGCAAGTACGCCCTTGCTCGATCGGGTACCGAATCGTGCACCGTTTGAGGGGCTGGCCAAATATCGGTGATCTCGCCCCAGACGTTTCGAGCTTTATCGATGATTGGAGCAGTAGCCATGGTGGCTCCGCCGCATGTAGCGCACTTATAAATGACCCACTGGCGCATATTCATCCTGCGGTCATTCATCGTCTCAGCGCTAGTAACCTGGCTGAGCAGTGGCGCGGCGATGTTGCAGTGAGGGCAACGAGCTAGAGGCAACGAATTTCCATTCTGCATGTTCCGCTCCAAACTGGCCCTGCATACCCTAGCCACCAGTGCTTATTACGTGACTTGTTACGTGCGGGACAAAAAACAAAGGCCTGCATCGCTGCAAGCCTTTGATTTATATGGTGCCGGCACCAGGAGTCGAACCCGGGACCTACTGATTACAAG
>Ga0163161_10000400_pt1 | contig 36252 bp, 51 predicted proteins | sample S45metaG_FD_129847 | JGI IMG/M metagenome (GOLD analysis project Ga0163161, IMG submission 129847) | Switchgrass rhizosphere microbial communities from Kellogg Biological Station, Michigan, USA - S4-5 metaG | ecosystem: Host-associated > Plants > Roots > Rhizosphere > Soil | place: USA... | reverse complement strand
ATGGCCGGGGGCGGCTAACCCGGCATCCATGCCGGGTTGCCCACTGCGCAGAACCTCCACTCGGCCTCTCGATGGGGCGTACACCGCAAAAGCAAAAGCGAGGCGGCCTACCGGCCGACCTGTTGTGGGGAGGTTCTAGATATGGCACCGGCAGAGAGTCAGTGGGATGAGGCGGGATAAAGCGGGAGATAGTGCGATAGGCCAAGCGGGGTAAGGGTTTCAGGAAAAGCTCACTTGCTGAAGCTGTGCCAAAGCATCGCCAAAGAATAAACAGATCAAATTGAGCGCAGTGGTTGAGTCCGGGCCAATTTAGCAAAACCTTTGGCACCGGACGTCAAGACAATCTCGGTAGAGTGATATTACACCTTGCCTGTCAAATCCAGCCGCCAGCCCAGACAACGCGACCGATTATCTCCAGATCGTTCAACTGCTCTTTAGGCACGACCATATCCCGGTAAGCCTTGTTCTCACTGATTATCTGTATCGACCCATCAAACTGGCGCTGTAGGCGTTTAGCGTAGAGATGGTCATCCAGTCGGATTACATAGATAGCCTCGCCCTCAAGCACGTTGCGGGCATGGTCGATCATGACCGTGTCACCATCGCTCAGTAGCCCTTCCATTGAATCCCCGTCTACACGGATAGCTGAAAGCTTCGCGGGATCCAGGCCCTGCTTGCGCAGCGAATACGCGGTGAAAGCAAGCATCGTCAATACCTTCGCTCCGTCGCTCCAGGAGCCATGCCCAGCGCTACAGCGGGCGTCGTACAGGGGGACATAAGCATATTTGTCATCGGCGGGGGCCTGAGCTGCTAAGCCTTTGACTCGGTCGCCTTCTCCAGTTGCCAGCCAGCCCACATCGACGCCTACGGCCTTCGCAATCTCTACACAGCGCGCCACCTTCAGTTCGCGCTGCCCTGTCAGGTAGTACTCCAAAGTCCTCCGTGGAATAGACGTCAGGCGTGACAGTTCATCGCCGCTTCCGGCTATTTCCGCGCAAAGCCTGATGCGTGCCGCCAACTCTTCATTCATTTCGCTTTACCCCAAGTAGAAAACGAAACGCTGGTCGCATCGAAAGCGAAATTTCGTTTATCTATAAAACCCTTTAAAAACATATACATAGACGCACCGCACGAAAAAATGCCGCTTCCGGCAAAGCGAAACGCCGCTTTTCGCTTTACCACCAAGTCTAAAGCGGCTATGTTTATGCCGTAAGTGACGTTAGACACCCCAAAAAAACCACCCTCAACGGTGGTTATGAATGGACGCCAGGCATGAACACAACCGAAATCCCCCTCGACCCAACCCAGAGATGGGAATGGATCAAGTACCAGCTACGTACCCGAGGCACCTCGCTGGCCATGCTGGCGCGTGCGCTTAACGTTTCCGACACTGCCGTCAAAAACGCTAAACGTACTGCCTACCCCCGTATGGAAAGGGCTATTGCCAACGCACTGGGCCTAAAGCCTATCGACTTGTGGCCCGAACGCTGGAATGCAAACGGCACTCCGCATCGTATCCGGGTGCAGCGTGCAGAACACAACGCAACTTCTAGCCAAGAGCATAACCCAGCTTATGCCCTTAGACATCGTAAAACCGGCACGGAGGCTTAAACATGCGCCAGGTAAAAGACGACCGGACATTAGACATCTTCTCCGTGCCACAGCCGGTTCTGGCTATCCCTGGTAACGGCAACAATGCCGCCCAAGTCAGTGAACTGATCAGTGAGATTCTGAAAGGTTCCGATCTGGACCGTTACGAAATCGGCGCGCGCATGTCTCGTCTGTCTGGTGACGACGTCAGCAAGCACATGCTCGACGCTTGGTCGAGCCCTGCCCGAACTGACCACAACCTTCCGTTCTACCGGGCGGCATTGCTGGAAGAAGTTTGCAGCAGTCACGTACTCACCAACTGGTTGGTCGAGCAACGTGGCGGGCGCGTGGCTTATGGACGCGATGCCCTCAATGCCGAACTCGGTCGACTTGAGCGGTTGCGTGATGACGCAGGACGCAAGGCTCGTGAACTGAAAAAGGTGCTTGGCGTTGGTGACAACCATGCATAACTGGTACTCCGCCCGTGAGTTGGCTGGACTTCCTGGCATGCCAGGTACAGAGCGAGCAATCCAACTGCGCGCCAAACGCGAACAATGGGAAGGCCAAGGCCGACTTGGCAGCAAGGCGGTTGAGTACCGATTCGCCGCGCTTCCTCCAGAAACCCAAGCCGCGTTGATCGCCGCATCTGTCGCCCATGCCTCGCCAGAACTTTCGTCTGTCATGGAGCTGATACCTACTCAGCGTGACTCTATTTCAGCGTCACGCTTGAACGAGGATCAACGTTCGGTGATGACCGCTCGCCTGGCATTCGTGCGCGAAATTGAGCGCATGAGCCAGACGATCAGCCAGCAACGTGCCATCGACACCCTGGTGTCCCTGGCAAAAGCTGAGCAACTCACTCCGTACCTCACGGGGCTTGTTCTGCGCGCCAACGACCGCACTACCGGCGACCGCTCTCTGAGCGAGCGCACACTCAAACGCTGGCTTGCCGACTATCGCAAAGAGGGGGAAACCGGCCTGGCTCCAGCCCGTCGTCAAAAAGACTTGAGCCTGCCTGCATGGTCGGCCGCGTTCCTTACCTGTTATCAGCGCCCAACCAAGCCCAGCGTCGAAGCGGCCTACGCCGAGTTCGCCCTCAAGCATCCGGCAGAGCGACCGAGCATTCATGTTGTTCGCCGCTTCCTTAATAAGCTGAGCGCCGAAGCCCGCGAGCGTGGACGTCGCACTCCGCAGGAACTCAAAGCCCTGCAACCGTTCAAGCGCCGGACCACCAAGAACATGTATCCCTGCGACGTGTTCACCGCCGACGGCCACAAGTTCGACGCCGAAGTGTTGAACCCACGCACCGGCAAACCCTACCGTCCAGAAGCTACTACCGTCCTTGATGTCGCCACCCGCAAGGCGTTGGGTATCTCCATCGGCGAAGCCGAGTCCACCATCGGCGTCATGGATGCTCTGCGCGATGCCATGCAGCACGGCATGTTCGCCATGTTCTACGTCGACAACGGTTCTGGTTTTGCCAACGACACCGTTCGCGAAATGGTCGACCGCCTGGGCGGTACGATGACCCACGCCTTGCCTTACAACAGTCAGGCTCGGGGTTTGATTGAACGTTCCCACCAGACGATTTGGGTCAACGCAGCTAAGAAGCTGACCAGCTACATCGGCGCCGATATGGACAAGCATGCGGGCACCAAAGTGCATCGGATCGGCCGCAAAGAACTACGCGAAACCGGGCATACCCGCTTGATTCCGACCTTCGCCGAGTTCATGGCGGGAGTTGAATACGAGATCGAAACCTACAACAACAGCCCGCACCGGGGGCTCGCAAAGTTACGCGATCCACTCACTGGCAAGCTTCGTCATATGAGCCCCAATGAAGCCTGGGACGCTGCCCGCGCCGAAGGCTGGGAGCCAATAGTAGCTCCAGCCGAACTGCTGAATGACCTGTCACGGCCGCAAGTTATTCGCCCAACGCGTCGCGGTGAAGTCACCTGGGCGGGCGAGACCTACTTCCTGGACGCCTTGCGCAACTTTCATGGCGATGAAATCCGCTTGGCTTACGACGTGCGTGATGCATCTCGTGTTTGGGTCCGTACGCTCGATGGCGACCTGATCGGTGAGGCCCTGGTAGACGGCAATGCCAGCGATTACATGCCGAAAGCCATGATTGAAAAGGCATACGACAAACGCGAAAGCGGCCAGATGAAGCGCGCCATCGACAAGATCGAAACCCTCACTGGCAAGCGCGTCGAAATGATCGCCCCGACCACAGCGCCGTCAGCCCAGCTCAGCCTTGAGCAAATGGCCGACGCCAGACGTTTCGCCGAGTTGGCGGCCCCGAAGGCCAAAACCTTCGACCTGCCAACTGACCCAACCGCCCGCTATCGCTTCTGGAATCAACTCGATGCCCGCCTCACCAGCGGCGAGACGCTGACGCCCGAAGAAACGCAATGGCATTCCCGTTACCCGCACCACCCGGATTTCACATCGATTCAGCAGATGTTCGCGTTCGCCGACCAAGCCCGCGCTTAAACCAAGACCTTTAGGAGTCGAATTATGAGTATTAGCAAGATTGTTCCCTTGACCAATGTCGGTCTCTTGTCCGCAGCCATTGCTCGGACGCACAACCGCCCAGCTGGGCTGCCTGGTCTGGTGGTGATGTATGGCGCAAGTGGGCTAGGCAAAAGCGTTGGCGCTGCCTTCGCCGCTAACCAGCATCGCGCTTACTACGTCGAGTGCCGCGATACCTGGAGCAAGAAAGCTTTCCTGCACGCAATTCTGCGCGAGATGAGTATCCAGCCCGCCCCGACGTTGTCTGTCATGGTTGACCAGATTGCCGAGCAGTTGTCCCGCAGCGGCCGCCCGCTGCTGATCGACGACGTCCAATACCTGCTGGAAAAGGCCGTCGCCAACGTGCTGACGGACATCTACAACGCCAGCGAAGGCACCATCGTCCTGATCGGTGAAGAGCGGGTGCCGGGCAGCCTTGCCAAGCTGGAGCGTTTGCATAACCGCGTATTGGAGTGGGTGCCCGCGCAACGCGCCACCCTCGACGATCTGCGCGCCCTGGCCGAAGCCAGCTACCCAAAACTGCACTTTGCCGATGATCTGTTGGATGACCTGCGCAAAAAGGTCAACGGCTGCCTGCGCCGCGTTGCCGTCAACCTCTACAAGGTCTACAGCGAAGCCCAAGCCCGGTGCATTGACCGCATCGACCTTGCGGGCTGGGGCGCGGATGGCTGGTTTACCGGCGAAGCGCCGTCGCGGAGGGCTTGAGGGATGCCTAGAGTGAGAGCCGATCTAGTAATGGTAGGTGGCAAGTCACCACGCCAACACATTTGGGAAGCCATCCGCGCTGTAAACGCCAGCCCCAAAGAGCTGACGACTTACGCGGTTGCGCGTAAATCTCAGCAAGACGATCAAGCCGTGCGTGCCTATTTCCGAGACATGGAAAAAGCCGGCATTGTCAGCAAGGTACGCAACGTCGGTCGCCTTGATGCCGAATGGACCTTGCTGAGAGACGAAGGCGTTGAAGCCCCCAGCATCACCCGAAGCGGCAAGGTTTCTAAATATGCAGGCGGGGCCGAGAACGTGTGGCGAGCGTTGCGCATCCTCGGCGAGTTCAGCGCCGCCGAAGCCGCCGCTGCTGCCAGCGTCAACGGCGTGACGATCAGCGAATTCGGCGCGCAGGTGTATTTGTCGGGCTTGGCAAAGGCTGGCTACCTGACACGCAGTGGCGGCACACCTGGTAAGAAAACCCGCTTCCGCTTGATCCCTTCACGGTACACCGGCCCCAAGCACCCGATTTATCAGCGCGACTTCGACCAAGTCTATGACCCGAACCTGGACCAAGTTGTCTGGCGCAAGGCTGATCAGGAGGTGGCCAAATGAACCAGGTCAGCCTTGCTGCATGGGGCAATGACGCGCCGTTGTTCGTGCGCCTGCTCGCTGCCGAAGTCGCAGCCACCAACAAGACCAAGGCCAGTCAGCGCATCGGAATGAGCCGCACAGCCGTCAGCCTGATCCTTTCCAACCGCTACGCGTCGCCCAGCACGGCCGGTGTCGAACGGCGGGTAATGGAAACCCTGGGCCGCATCGAGTGTGTCGCCCTGACCGACGTGATCACCACTGATCAGTGCCAAAGCTATCGCGAAAAACCGGCGCCGACCCACAACCCTCAAGCCATGCAGCACTGGCGCGCCTGTCAGCACTGCCCAATCAACCCCGACTGCTGCAACCAGGAGAACGCTCATGCTCGCCTCCACTAGTAGTGCCCCGTTGAAAGTCCTGACTCCGACCCTGGCGGACCGCCTACGGGTGTTCAACGCCGCCGCCCGCAACTTGCAGGCAAACGGCATTCGCGTGCAGGGCTTTCACCCCGCTGAGAACCGACTGGTGATCACGCCTGAAGCTGGTCAGCGCCTGATCAAGCTTGGTCACACCGAGGGCTACAAGCGCCAGGCCACAGCCGGTAGCACCCGTTTCAGCGTGCAGTTCCAGGGCGTGACCCTGGAATGGCGCGAACCCATCAGCGCCGCCCGTCCTGCCGACTGGTCTCGCCCAACTCTCCATTAAGGAACCCCGAAATGACTGCACAACAACACACCATCCCCGAAGGCTACCGCGTCGACGCGCAACGTCGTCTCGTTGCCGAAAGCATGATCAAACCGCTTGATCTGGCCCGTGATGCCTTGGTACTGGAACTGGTCGAAAAAGCCCGTGTGGCCAGCAAAGGCTTGGCACTGTTCAAGGCTGCCGCGTTCGGCGACATCGACGCCTTCGTCGATATGAGCGCCGAGGAATACGGTGCCAAGCTGGGCGGCAAGAAAGGCAACGTAAGCCTGATCAGCTTCGATGGCCGCTACAAAATCCAACGAGCCATTCAGGAAAGTATCGCCTTCGACGAACGCCTCCAGGCAGCGCGGGCCTTGATCGACGAATGCCTTGAAGAGTGGACCGCAGGGGCACGGCCGGAGGTGGTCACCCTCGTCAACGACGCATTCCGCACCGACACCAAAGGCGACATCCGCACGGCGCGAGTGCTGGCCCTACGTCGGCTGGAAATTGCTGATGAACGCTGGCAGCGCGCCATGCAGGCCATCGGCGAAGCCTGTCAGGTGATCGGCTCCAAGTCCTACATCCGCGTGTATGAGCGCGTTGGCGACACCGATCAATACCAGCCGATCAGCCTTGATATCGCGGGGGTGTGACATGCAGCGCTATCACGACACCCGCAGTGATCCACTGCCTATCCACTCGCCGCAACTCAACGTCGAACGCACAAACCTGGAACGCCTGACGGCGGAGTTCTTGATGCGCGGCGGCGAGATTCAGGAAGTAGGTCACCAGATGAGCAGCGCACCGGCGACCTTCACCATTAACCCGGAACGGTCGCCGGTCTATGCCCATCTGTTTGCACCTTCCGCCCCACTGACGACTTCGGAAGTCGTAGTGCCCGCCAAGGTTGAGGCTTCCTCGCCGGACACTGGCAAGCACGCGGCACTGATCATGGCCGATACAGCCATGGGCAACTCTCCCAAGTGGATCGCCCGCAAGCACCACATGAGCGAGAAATATGTTCGCCAGGTTGCCCGCGACTACCACATCACTTTCCACCATCAACGATAGGACACCCCATGGCCAAGATCACCATCACTCTGGAAGACCGCCGCGAAGACAACGGCAGGTCTTCGGTCGCCATTGATATGACCGGCGTACCGACCAACCCGCTGGGTGCACCCCGCCAGACAGAAGCCGTGCGCATCTTCAACAAGGTGTTTGACCTGGTCGCCAGCGAAAAGATGCTGGGGGCTGTCCCCGCGTGCCGCTGGCAACCGGGCACCACAACCCTTCACTGAGCGAAACCACCCCGGCCATCCGGGGTGGTCTGCCAGGCGTGGTTGCCTGGTACTGATGAGCAGCCGAGGACGAGATGGAACAAGTGGATTGGGATGCATTGAAGGAGCAGATGGCAAGCCCGTGGGGCTGCATGAAGCTCAAGTGTGATGGTTTTGAGATCAGCCTTTCGCAAGAGACTGATCGCACCAAAAAGAGTTGGTCGACAGTGGTTTACGTAGATGGCTATTTGAAGGGGATCTGGTTGGATTGCGACCACAGATCAGGCGAACCAAAGCACGAAGAAACGCGCCGTTTTTATCGCAAGGTGACTCGTTCTCTTCATACCAAAAAAGAGATCGAGGCTTACAGAAAAATCTGGGGCAAGCGCAAGGCTGCCGAGATGGTGGCGGTCAAATTCATCACCTATGACTGGTCCTGGAAAAGCTTCAGCTCCCTCAAAAAACACCTGCTGGCCAACAACACCAGCATCGCCCGTATTTTCGAGATCTGACGAAATGGACCACAGCAAAGCCATAGAAAAAATCAAGAAGCTGTTGCGCCTAGCCGCCAGCGACAACCCACACGAAGCCGCCACAGCCATGCGCCAGGCCCGCGCCATGATGGAGAAATTCCGTATTGAAGAGGCAGATGTCGCGCTCTCCGATATCCAGGAGTCGGCCTCACGAAGTGGCTCCAAGATTAATCCGGTTCGCTGGGAAGCCAGCCTGGCAGGGTGCGTAAAACGTGCGTACGCCTGTGAGTTGCTGTTCATGGCAGGAGTAGGCGAATGGCGTTTCATTGGCGAATTCGCCGAGGTGGCCAGCTACACCATGACGATTCTTCTCCGTCAGATCCGCCAGGCTCGCAGGGACTTCATCGCCAACAATCTCAAACGCTGCAAGGCATCGACAAAGACCAAGCGTGCCGACGTGTTTTGTGATGCCTGGGTTTACCAGGTGCGCAAACAAGTCATGGCGTTTGCAGGGAACGACACCCCATCAGCGGCAGCTTCTGCATACATGCTTCAGCATCACCCGGAAACCAAGCAGTCAACTCCAACGGACCGCAACACCAGCAAGCGGTTGAGTAATAGGACAGTGACAGATGCTATGCACGGCATTCTTGCGGCGACCGACGTTCGCCTTAATCACGGAGTGAACGGCCAGGAACAGCTTGCACTGAAGTAAGCGAAACCGCCCTGGTATTCCGGGGCGGTCTGCCGGACGTGGTTGTCCGGTACTGATGAGCAGCCACCATGACAGACGAAACACCAAAACAGCGTATGACCCGTTTGGCACGCGAACGTAAACGTGCGCAGCGTCAGCGCGACAAGGACAAGCGCCTGGCCATGGGCGCGAGCAAGCTCAAGATGGAAATCTTCATAGGCACCAAAAACGAACTGGAACAGATCCGCACGGCTGGAGCATTCGACGAAACAGAACACGCACTCACCATGGCAATTCATGGTGCTGCGGAACTGTCGCGGCGTGACCCAGCGGCCTTCCAGACACTGATTAAAGGAGGAAGACAGTGAGTACACGAAACCTGCAACTGAGCAAAATCCATATTGCCAAGAAAGATCTTGGGTTGGACGACGAAATCTACCGCGCCTTGCTGGCCCGCGTGGCGGGTGTGCGCTCAGCCAAAGACCTGAATCCACGCCAGATCGGCGCCGTCCTGGCCGAGTTCACCCGCTTGGGCTGGGAGTCGTCTCCGGCCAAGAAGCACGGCCGAAGAACACCAGACGTTGCGCCAGACCGGGCAAAATTGGTTGGAAAAATAGAGGCCTTTCTCGCCGAAGCGAAACGCTCCTGGGCGTATGCCGACGGCATGGCCTTGCGCATGTTCAAGGTCGAGCGCGTGGAATGGCTGGACTCTGGGCAACTTCAAAAAATCGTCGCTGCATTGACCTACGATGCCCGCCGACACGGGAGACCCGAGCAATGAATGAAGAACTGTTCCCGGACGACACGGATAAGCTCGACCCTGAAAAAGTTCTGGCTCACATGGAGACGCCAACCGTCCTTGCCCGATGGGAAGGCACCTTGGGCGAGATGGTCAGGATTGCCGAAGTCGAGCTACGCAAAGCGCTGAACAACACCGATAGCGCTCCTGAGCTGGCCCGTCGGGTGGTCTATTCCATCTGCGAACACCAGGGCGGGACAGTAATGTATTTGCCTCGCGGCACAATCCTCAAGCGAGCCATGCGCGACGCCGCTATCTATCAAGACTGGCGGGACAAGGGGGTTAAACCTGCTGATATGGTCAGCAAGTACGACCTGTCGAGCCAAACGATTTATGACATCATTGCCCGTCAACGGGCGCTGCACCGCAAGAGCGAGCCCGACTTATTCGGCTTTGATGAAGGGACGATTCACTAATGAAAGGAATGGCGGTTTGTTCAGTTTTTGCGTTTGTAACAGGACTTACTGTACTCAACAGTTACGGAAATGAGCCCGTTGAGCAGCAAGCCACCGCCATTCTTTTTGATGCCTGTCCAATGCTGGCAGCTGTTCGAAATGCTTCTGAAATTGTTGATCTGAAAGCCAGTCGTCAGCCTGCCGAAGACACCGGGGAGCGCGACATGGGATGGCGAGAGATTGTGCAGATCCAGGTCAAGTTGGCATCCCCTTCGAAAAGTTTGCCACGAGACTTCTACGCCTCCGGTCATACCTGCCAATTTGATATCGGTCATGGCGGATTAGTAACTGCCAAGGCACCGTGCAAAAAAATATGTGGAATTACAACGATAGATAGAGAGCCTGTCTACTTACCCATAGACGCGACGAAGGCATTAAATCTTGCGGCAGAATAGTTTCATCCAGCCCCGTCACCGTGCGGGGCTAAAACCTTAAACCCTCCTGAAATTACAACTTCTCCCCCCGTGCGCGAACCTACACCCGTTCTTTCAAACGGCAGGTTCGCACCATGCACACCGCTCCCGCTTCCCCCAAAGTCTCCCGGCCCCAGTGGCCGCGCCAACATGCGCAACTCATCCTTGCCGCAGGGGATGACCTCGCCCGCGAAGTCTTGTGGGCCAAGGTTCCAGCCGACTGGCGGGACATGGTGCAACTGCATATCTCCCAGGCAGACGCGCACACCGAGCAGCACGTCCAACAGTGTGAAAGGTTTCGCCCTGCTGTAACTCCCGCGATGCCTGTCCTTGCTGAGTATCGAGCGCCCATCCCTGTGCGCGGCAACGCCGTGGTTGCCAACCACCATCTGGCCGCTCTGCGCGCCGCCATCCACACACCGCGAGTATCTGCATGAACCTTCACTTACCGAAGCAGCGCCCCCGTGCGCCACGTATGACCGACTGGACGTTGATCACCATCGCACTGCTATTGTGCCTGGCTATCGTCGCTCCGACCAAACTCCCGGTCGTTCTCTATAAGTGTGGTCTGGTCACCCTGGGCGGTGTACTCGGCTACTGGATCGACCGTGCGTTGTTCCCCTATGCCCGCCCAAACATGGTCCGGCGTTATGAGCGCTCCATGGCTGGTGTTCGCCGCGCCCTGGTCGTGCTGGCCTGTGTCCTCGGCCTGACGTTGGGGCTCTAAGCATGCGGCGAGTCCTTCTATATCTAGGTGCCGCCTCGCTGGCCTCAATTGTCGGGCTCGCGGTATCCGCCGCAGCCTATGCCGAAATCCCTACCCAGGCCGAACGCTACCGTCGTGACCTAACCCGTATCGCCCAGGCGGAATGGGGACTGGACGCCCCGGTGGCAACCTTCGCCGCGCAGATCCATCAGGAAAGCCGCTGGCGGTTCGACGCGAAATCGCCGGTCGGTGCGCAAGGCTTGGGCCAAGTGATGCCCTCGACCGCGACCTGGTTGGCTCAGTTGTTCCCCAAAGCCTTGGGCAAGGTCGAGCCGTTCAATCCGATTTGGTCCATGCAGGCGCTGGTCAGTTATGACCGCTGGTTGGCGGATCGTATCCAGGCGCGTGGTCCCTGCGAACAAGGGGCGTTCATCCTGTCCAGCTACAACGGCGGGATGGGCTGGGTCATCCGCGACCGCAAGTTGGCTTCGGCAAAAGGCGCCGATCCGCTGACCTGGTTCGACTCCGTCGAGCGGCACAACGCTGGCCGCTCGATCGCTGCCTTCAAGGAAAACCGCCAGTACCCGCGTCTGATCCTACTGCGCTGGGAAGCTCTGTATGTAGCTGATGGTTGGGGCCAGGGAGTCTGCCAATGAAACGCCTGCTCGACTTAATCAGTCCCACCACCTGGTACGTGGCACTGATCGTTGCCGTGGTCTACGGCCTGCATCTCTACCACCAGGAAGGCTATGACGAAGGTTTCGCCCTGGGCACAGCCAATGGCGATACGACCGCCGCCGCCCTTCGCGAAACCTTCACCAGAGAAAAACTGAGTCAGGCCCAAGTGGCCGCCGATGCCGCGAACAAGGCCCTTGCCGACTTACACGCCGAGCAGGCCAAGGGCAACCAACTGGCCAGCCAGTTGGCTGACACCAAAGACAACCTGCGCAAAACCACCGACAAGCTCACAGGAGAGATAGCCCATGTCACCACACTCTACCGGCGTGCCCTCAATGCGCAGCCCGAGCCACTGCCTGTTGCTGTGTTCACTACTGGCTTTGTCCGCGTGTGGAACACCGCCAACGGCATCAGTACCGCAATGCCAGCCCCGAACAGCTCCAGCGGAACTGCTACGCCGTCCAGCGGAGCCAGAGCCGCTGACGACCTCGACTCCGGCCTTGGCCAGGATCAGCTCCTGACCAACCAGGTGCGGAACGGCGAGCTGCATGGAACCTGTCGGGCGCAGCTCAACAACCTGATTGATTGGACTCTCAATGAAAGCAAATGACTACGCCAGCGTATTGGAGGCACGTCATCACGAAAGCTCTTTAGCCGCTCATTTGGCACAACGGGAAACCTTGACTGGTCCTTCCGCCGAGTTCTGCCAGATGGCTGATTGTGAAATGCCGATACCCGAAGACCGACGCCAGGCCGTCGAGGGCGTGCAGTTCTGCGCCGAGTGCCAAACACGTCGCGAAAGAAGGGGCTGCAAATGATGATGATCGAAATGCCTGCCTGGCAGTTGATCAGCGTGGCGGTCGCGGTTCTCGGTGGCTTTGCTGGTTTGGTGAAGCTGCTGCTGTTGCAAACGGAGCGGCGCCTGGACCAGCGCAATGCCGTGATGGATGACCGTTTCAACGCCTTGGCCAAAGACAGCGACCGCCTGCGCAGCGTGGAACTCAACTTCGAACGGCTGCGCGCAGATCTGCCCCTGCACTACGTGCGACGTGAGGACTACGTCCGAAACCAAACCGTCATTGAAGCCAAGCTCGATGCCTTGGCACTCAAGTTAGAAAACGTTCAGCTCAAAGGAATACGACCATGAACATTGATCCCGCCAAGGTCCGCCGCGAATCCCTGCGGTGGTACATCCTTCTCACCCTTAACACCTCCCGCCCCGTGGACCCGCATGAAGCCATGGTGCTCTCAACCATCCAGGGCATTCTCCCGGATGTCACCACCCTGGAGCTGCGCCGGGAACTCGACTACCTGGCAGATCGCAGCCTGGTGACGCTGAAGAAGCAGTCCAGTGGCGCTTGGATCTGTGGCTTGACCCACTACGGCGTCGACGTGGCCGAGTACACCATCGACTGCAATCCAGGCATTGCCCGCCCCGAAAAATACTGGAGCTAAGCCATGCCCCCGCGCAGCAAAGTCGCCAGCCTGCCCAAGGCCGTCAAGGCCTGGCTCGACAAGGCCCTGGCCGAAAACAGCTTCAGCGAATACGAAAGCCTTGCGGCCGAGCTGTCGGCCCAGGGATTTTCGATCAGCAAGTCCGCGCTGCACCGTTATGGCCAGGACTTTGAATCCAAGCTCTCGGCGCTCAAGGTCGCCAGCGAACAAGCTCGCGCAGTGGTGGCGGCTGCACCGGATGAGGAAGGCGCCGTCAACGAAGCACTGATGCGCTTGGTCCAGGAACATCTATTCAAGCTGCTCATGACTGACGGCGACAAGATGGACCTGCCCAAGGTGGCAAAGGCTGTGGCTGAGCTAGGCAAGGCGTCTATTGCGCAGAAAAAATGGCAAAGCGAATACCGCGAGAAGGCCGAGGCAGCAGCGTCCCGTGTCGAGAAGATTGCCAAAAAAGGAGGCCTGAATCAGGCCACAGTCGACGAAATTCGTCGCGAAATTTTGGGGATGGCGGCATGAAAACGCTAGCGTTTTATACGCCGAGGATCAATTGGGACGTGAGCCTTAGTAGGAATGACTGCCTCGCACGAATTGCATTTCAGTCCGGCGCCGTACGGCTGCAACATGACTTTAATCGCCCGTTCGGTACAGAGAGCGCACAAGTAATGACTTGGCTCGTCACCCTTCGACTCCGGTTTGATCAGATATGCGAATGCTCCCGACGGAAACTGATGCAGCTTGTATCGCGCTTTTTCTTCATCCCAACGTTGAAATTTCGAGATGTCAGATTCGAGCGCGCGTATACGATCATTGAGTCCAGACTGTTCCAGCTGTGCGCTATTCAGCTGCCCCTGCAAACTCAACAACACACCGTTCAACTCGATAACCTTCGACTGAACGGCCGCGTCAGTCTTCAACGTGAGCATGCTTTGTGTGATGTCAGTAGCAGCCTTGATACCGCTGTAGGCACCCATTACCCAGTCCATCATAGCGAGAGTCCTTCTGAAGAAAGTACAGGCCAGCAGATTAATGCTAAGTCCGGTGGCTGGCTATGAGATTGCCGATCATCAGTGGGCCTCAAGCTGCTCCCAGTGCACTGCTTACCTACCAGAAAGAATGGATTGGTATCCGGGCGCCTCTTAAGGTTGGAGAGAAGTCGCGCCGGATCGGTCTCACCTGGGCGGAAGCAGCTGACAACGTACTGGTAGCTGCGGCCGAAAAACCAGCCGGTGGCCAAACGGTTTACTACCTGGGCTACAACCAGGACATGACGGTCGAATACATACAGGCCTGCGCGATGTGGGCTCGTGCTTACAACTACGCGGCGGAAGAGATCGAAGAAGGTATCTGGCCGGACAGCGATCCCGACAAGCATATCAAGACCTACACCATCGGCTTCCCCAGCGGGCACCGTATCGTTGCGCTGACCAGTCGCCCGTCCAACCTGCGGGGGCGTCAGGGCGTAGTCGTAATCGACGAAGCCGCGTTCCACCAGGACTTGGCCGAACTGCTGAAAGCCGCGCTGGCCCTGTTGATCTGGGGCGGTGAAGTCCACGTAATCAGCACCCACGACGGCACCGAAAACGCCTTCAACGAATTGATCAACGATATCCGCGCAGGCAAACGCAAGGGTGCGCTGTTCCGTTGCCCGTTCCGTGAAGCGGTTGAGGATGGGCTTTATCAGCGGGTGTGCCTGCGCAAGGGCATCGAGTACAAGTCCGAGGAGGAAGCCGCCTGGGTCCAGGATGTCTATGACTTTTACGGCGATGCGTCGGAAGAGGAACTGGACTGCGTGCCGTCCCAGGGCGGTGGCGCGTTTCTCAGTCTGGCTCTGGTCGAGCAACGCAGCAGCCGCGATGTGCCGGTGTTGCGCCTCGCCTATCCGCAGGGCTACGAGACGATGCCCGAACACATGCGCCTGGCCGAGTCTCTGGAGTGGTGCGAAGAGCATCTGAAACCGCTGCTTGAAGCTATCCCGCTGGATGTCCAAAGCTATTACGGCATGGACTTCGGCCGTAGCGGCGACCTCTCCGTCATCTGGCCGTTGCTCAAGGAACAGAACCTGCGCAAGCGCACGCCCTTCGTGGTCGAGCTGCGCAACGTGCCGTTCAAGCAACAGGCTCAGATCAAGTTCTACATCCTGCGCCGCCTGCCCAACTTCCTCAAAGGCGCGGACGATGCCAGGGGCAACGGTTCTCAACTGTCCGAAGATACGGCCATCGAGTTCGGCTTTAACCGCGTTGAACGGGTGATGCTGACTGAGGGTTGGTATCGCGACAATATGCCTCCCTTCAAAGCGGCGCTGGAAGACGACACCTTCTACGACATCCCGGCCGACAAGGACGTGGTCAGCGACGTGCGTGCCTTTCGCATGGTCAAGGGCGTGGCACGGATTCCGGAAAAGCGCACCAACGAGAAAGGCGAAAAGTCCGGAGCGAAGCGCCACGGCGACGCCGGTATCGCAGCTGTGCTGGCGGATTACGCCTCCCGGCAGGAAACAGAGATATTCGAATTTCACCGAGTCCAACCGGCCGCCCAGCAAGATCGCGAGATCAAGCTTGGCGCCGGTTGGCGCACCCAGAAAGGCATTTGGTAATGGCTAACACCCGCATCGTCGACCAGTACGGTCGGCCGATCCAGTACGACAAACTCACGGAAGAGCTGGCCGCTGCCCGCACCACCGGCATTCGCCAGATTTGGCACCAGTCCGTGGCAAGCGGCCTGACTCCTGGGCGGCTGGCCAACATCCTGCAAGCTGCTGCCGAGGGTTCGGCTCATGGCTACCTAACCCTGGCCGAGGAAATGGAAGAGCGGGATCTGCATTACGCCTCGGTGTTAGGCACCCGCAAGTTGGCGATATCGGGTCTGTCTATCCGGGTCGAGGCTGCCAGCGACGACGCCGAAGACGTGCGCCGTGCTGATCAACTCAAAGAGATTGTGGACGCCCCTGAGTTCGGGGAACTGCAAGCCGACCTGACCGACGCCATGAGCAAGGGTTATGCCGTCTCCGAAATCATGTGGGACCGCAGCGGCAAGACCTGGAACCCGCAGCGCTTTGAGCCCCGCGATCAGCGCTTCTTCCAGTTCGACCGCGATACCGGCCGGGAACTGCGGCTACTCGATGAGGCCGACCCCGTGAATGGCGTTGCTTTGGCACCGTACAAGTTCATCGTTCACTTACCGCGTATCCGTTCGGGTCTGCCGATCCGGGGCGGTCTGGCGCGTCTCGCGGCCGTTGGCTACATGTGCAAGGCCTGGACCTGGAAGGACTGGATGGGCTTTGCCGATATCTTCGGTATGCCCATGCGTGTGGGCCGCTATGGGCCAGGAGCCAGTAAGGACGACATCGCCACACTGATGTCGGCGGTGGCCAACCTGGGCAGCGATGCGGCGGCAGTGATCCCGGACAGCATGCGCATCGACTTCACCCAGGCCGCAAACGTCACCGGTGCCGGGGACTTCTTCAAGGGCCTGGCCGAATGGTGGGACAAGCAAGTCAGCAAAGCCGTGGTCGGTCAGACCATGTCCACCGACGACGGCTCCAGCCAGGCCCAGGCCACGATCCACAACGAAGTGCGCTTGGACCTGCTGCAAGCCGATGCCAAGGCCGAATCCAATACGCTGAACCGCTACTTTGTGCGGCCCTGGTGCGATCTGAACTTTGCACCAGGTCGGCCATATCCACGACTGATCATCGACGTTCCGAAGCCTGAGAACACCAAGATACTGATCGAAGCGCTCAAGGAACTGGTGCCGCTGGGGTTGAAGGTTGAACAGTCGGTGATCCGGGACAAGCTAAATATCCCGGCTCCGGCCGAGGGTGCAGAGCTGCTAGGCATCCCTGCGCCCGTTGCCACTCCGGCACTGGCACAGGCGACCAACAGCGAGCAGGTACGTGCGAAACCGGTAGTGCAGCCGGACATCGTGGATAACCAGGTGCGGGCGATGGAGCTGACTGTAGGGGTTCACCTGGATGACATGGTCGAGCAGATCAAGGAACTGCTCGACTCCGTCAACAGCCTGGAAGAGTTTCGGGATCGGTTGATTGAAACCTATCCAACGATGAGCACCGACCAGATGGCGGACGCTATTGCCGATGGGCTGGCGGCTGCCAGCCTGGCTGGGCGTGATGATATTTTGCGGGGGTTGTGATGCTTCAATCAGAGACGAGTTCTGCCACCGCCAAACATGCAGCGGCAATCGCGGAAAAGAAGGCGGCTTCAGTGTTGAGGGTTAGTGAGAAGGTCACCATCTTTTTATACAGCTCAATATCAGCGACTGCGGTTACCTCATTTAACTTCTCTTGGGCGTCTGCAGATAGATACCATAATGAACCCGCAAAGGCTGCCAGCATCGCCCCGGCGAGAGCCAAGCATTTTCTTAGTGCCGCCAACATAGTTAACTCCTTTGATCAACTGATACACCGTCCACAGTGCGGTGAAATCTGATGTCAGTCTCTCATGGCTCATTGCCATTTCAGCAGCAAATCGACTACTTCCGTGGCAAGGTCGATCTGCCGACCCGCTCCTGGACGGACATCTACACCGCCGAACATGACTATGCCTTCGTCGTGGCCGGTGCGGTCAAGCGCGATCTACTGGCCGATTTGCGGGGCGCGGTCGAGAAGTCCATCGTCAACGGAACCACCCTTGAACAGTTCCGTAAAGACTTCGATCAGGTCGTCGGCAAACATGGCTGGCAGTACCAGGGCGAACGCGGCTGGCGCACCAACGTCATCTGGGAAACCAACCTGCGTCAGTCCTACAACGCTGGTCGCGAAGCACAGATGGCCGACCCTGAGTTGCGCAAGCGCCGCCCCTATGGCGTGTATCGTCATGGCGACAGCGCCCACCCGCGCCCGATGCACCTGTCCTGGAACGGCACCACTTTGCCACTTGATGACGCATGGTGGACAACACATTCGCCGTCATGTGGCTGGGGCTGCAAGTGCAAGAAATTCATGCTCTCTGCCAGAGATGTAGAACGTCAGGGCCTGACGATTGGACCTGCACCCGCTATTGAGTGGGAAGATCGAGTCATCGGTAAGAACAGCCCCAACGGCCCGCACACCGTTCGTGTGCCGAAAGGTATCGATCCGGGATTTGAATATGCACCTGGTCAATCACGCCTGGCGAACGCCGTGCCCCAGCTGCGCGCCCGTGATCCTCTGCCAGCTCCGTCAGCCGCACCGGTCCCAATACCGCCAACGGGTCTGCCCAACCGCCAGCCGACCGGCCCTCTACCGTCACCTCGACCTGCTCCGGCAAAGCTTCTGCTTCCGGCCAAAGTCCCGACACCGCAAGCGGTCACCCAGTTCCTGGGCGAGTTCGGAGCCACCGATGCCGCCCCGGCCGTGTTCCGAGACGTGACCGGCGAGGCCCTGGTGATCGGCCGGGAGATGTTCGCCGATGCCAAAATCGGCGCGATAGCGCTATCCCAGCAGATCAAGGCTCGCGAACTGCCACTGTTGGCCCATGCCATCAAGAACCCAGACGAGATATGGGCGCGCCTGGAATGGCAGGAAGACCAGGGTAAGGCCGTACTCCGGCGCCGTTATCTGGCGCACGTCCAGGTGAAAGGCAAGGACAAGCCTGCTGTGGCAGTGTTCGACCAGGGCGCCGATGGCTGGACGGGAGCGACCGGCTTCGTTGACGACAGCGAGCAATACCTTGAGGCCTTACGCCTCGGTGTTCGCCTTTACCGACGCGCCGAATAGGAGAGGACCATGGCCGGTGCAATGCTCGACGTTGTCATCGATACAGCCGCTATTGGCAAAGCCCTGGGCGACCTGTCCGAGCGCTTGGGCGACCTCACAACCCCGCTCAACGACATTGCCGAATACCTTCACCAGTCCACCAATGACCGCTTTATTAAACAGGTCGCACCGGATGGTTCGCCCTGGGCGCCGCTGGCGCCCTCAACGCTGGCCCGCAAGAAAGGCGGACGCATCCTTCGCGACAAGGGCACGCTCCAGGACACCATGCGCCACAGTGTCAGCGGCAATGAGCTGGCCTTCGGTACAGACCGGCCATACGGCGCCATCCACCAGAACGGCGGCAAGGTCGAACATGCGGCCAGATCGCAGCAGGTTTACTTCCGTCAGGGTAAAGATGGGTCGGTTGGCAATCGCTTTGTGAAGAAGAGTAAATCCAACTTTGCGCAATGGGTTACCCGTGGCGCGCATAACACCGAGATCAAGGCGCGGCCTTATCTGGGCTTGTCGGCAGAGGACGACACAGAGATCCTGGCCATCATTCAGGATTACCTGTTGGAGTCCGTAACCGGCTGATCGCGCAGGATCTCCTGTGCGTTGTGATCGCTCCTAACGGGTACATCCGCCGCTTTCAGAGTGACTAGGTGGCGTTAGACCTGCGTTAGATCAGCTCCTAGCGAGAATTTTTTCCTATCGGGACCATTGGCGCGCCGGAGGTGGATAGAATGCATCCAAGGCAAGACCTTTCGACAGGGTCGCCACCTTAGCTTCGCGTGATGACTATCAGGGAGAAGACAATGCAGCACTGCTTCGTTATGCAGCCTTTCGATGGAGGCGACTTTGACCATCGCTACGAAGACGTATTTGCACCAGCCATAAAAGCAGGTGGCTTGGAGCCATATCGTGTCGACCAAGATCCGCAAGTCAGTATTCCGATTCAGGATATAGAAAAGGGCATTCGTGACTCTAGGATCTGCTTGGCAGATATCAGTATTGATAACCCAAATGTTTGGTTTGAATTAGGGTATGCCATCGCTGCCGGTAAAGAAGTAGTACTTGTATGCTCCGAGCAACGCACGACACGATTCCCATTTGACGTTCAACATAGAACTATCATCAGATATCAGACCGGTGCACCGAGGGATTTTGAGACGCTAAAGCAAAAAATCACCTCAAAGATACAGGCTCTTCTACAAAAGGCAGAAACCTTACACACCGCATCCGCCCCCTCAGTGCTCAAACAAATCCATGGGCTGGATCAGAATGAAATTGTTGCTTTGGCTGCGATTGGCGAAAACATCATTGCACCAACGGATAGTGTCTTAGCTTACCAACTAAAAAAAGATATGGAAAAGGCAGGCTTTACCAATCTTGCAACTAGCATGGCATTACATGCTTTGGAGAAGCGCGGACTAGTTTCAGTTACAACTGGGCTTGATTATGACGGGGACGAATATCATGCCTACTCATATACAGCAACAGGGTGGGATTGGATGTTGGAAAATAAGCACTTGTTCGAACTCAAAACCAAGCCTAAACAACCCCCCGACTTCGATAGTTTTGATGACAATGTTCCGTTTTAGATAGCGGGATCTCGCAGATTCGCAAACCTTAAACCCCCCTGAAATTACTTCCCCTTCATGACCCGCACACACTGGGGTCATGAAAACACAACTCGCCCTCAACACCGACCTATCCGCCACCGTCTCTGACGGCAAGGCGCCTGAGTGGGTCGAACTTATCCCACCTGGTCCTCAGGTCACTGGCCGCGACGGTCGGCAATGGCTGTTCGATGAACAAGCCGGGATGCTGGTGCAATCCAGTTTCACCGGTCGCTCCATCGATCTGCCCATTGATTGGGAACACGCCACCCAACATCGCGCCACTAAGGGAGAGGACGCTCCGGCCGCTGGCTGGATCAAGCAACTAGAGATTCGCAGCGGTGCCTTGTGGGGGCTCGTTGACTGGACGCCCCGTGCGTCCGCCCAGGTCATCAATCGCGAATACCGTTTTCTATCTCCCGTCTTCGACTTCGATCCCGATACCACGCGCATTGCGCGCTTGGTCAGCGCAGGGCTGACCAACAAACCCAACTTTCTGCTGACAGCCCTCAACCAAGAAACCACGGAGAACACGCCTGTGAAGCTTTCACCTGCGCTTTTGACTGCGCTCGGCTTGCCCGAAACCGCCACTGAAGAACAAGCCATCGCGGCCAGCACTCAACTCAAGGCCACCGCTCAGGCTACCAATACCGAGCAACGACCCAACCTGGAGCAGTTCGTCCCTCGGGCGGACTACAACGCTTTGGAAATCCGAGCCACCAACGCTGAGCAGGCGCTGGCGACGCAAAAGAAAACCGAGCATGACAAAGCCGTTGAAGCACTGATCACCTCTGCGACCCAGGCCGGGAAGATTACGCCAGCGACTCTCGAATACCACCGTGCGGCCTGCCAAGACGAAACCGGCTTGGCTCGATTCAAGGCTTTTGTCGACGCGGCACCGGTCGTTGCGGCGGCTACAAACCTGGGGGAGCGCAAGCCCGACAACACCGCCACCGCGCTCAACGCCGAAGAACAACAGGTCGCATCGCTGCTGGGTATGAGCGAAGCGGAATTCATCAAGGGCAAGGCGTAACTCTCCCTCTATATAAAGGAAGCAATTCATGATCATTACTTCGGGTGCCTTGACCGCGCTGTTCACAGCGTTCAAGGCTGAGTTCCAAAATGCACAGGCAGCAACGCCGACCGACTGGGCGCGTATTGCAACGTCGGTGCCCTCATCGTCCGCCAGCAACACCTACGGTTGGCTGGGTCAGTTCCCTACCTTCCGCGAGTGGATCGGCGACCGTGTTCTCAAGAACATGGCGGCGCATAGCTACTCGATCACCAACAAGAAGTTCGAATCCTCGGTCGGGGTGCCTCGCGACTCCATCGAAGACGACGAGATCGGCGTCTACAAACCGCTGTTCGCCGAGATGGGCCGTGCTTCCACCGCGCACCCGGACGAACTGGTGTTCGGGCTGCTGAAAGCTGGCTTGACCACTCAGTGCTACGACGGCCAGAACTTCTTTGATGTTGATCATCCGGTCTACCCACAAACCGACGGCACCGGCACCGCAGTCTCTGTCAGCAACTACCAGGACGGTGAAGGTCCGGCCTGGTATCTGCTCGATGTCAGTCGCGCCATTAAACCGATCATCTTTCAGGTCCGCCGTAACTACGCGCTCAAGGCGATGACCAGCATGGACGATGAACAGGTCTTCATGCGTGACGAGTACCGCTATGGCGTCGACGCCCGTGTGAATGCTGGCTTGGGCTTCTGGCAGTTCGCCTACTGCTCGAAAGCGCCACTTACCCCCGAGAACTACGGTAAGGCTCGTGCCGCTATGAAGAACTTCCAGGCAGATGGTGGCCGTCCTTTGGGTATCAATCCGGGGTTGCTGGTCGTCCCGTCCCAACTGGAAGGCGCTGCCCGCAAGATCCTGGTCAAGGACGCCAACAGCGGCAACGAATGGGCTGGCACTGCCGAAGTTCTGGCGCCGAGCTGGCTGGGATAAGGGGGCGTTATGGCTATCGTGATCACCGCCAAGCGCGAGGGTTTCCGTCGTTGCGGCATTGCGCACCCTGGTAAGCCGACCTCCTACCCGGATGACTTCTTCACGGAAGAACAGTTGAGGGCTCTGGATAAAGAGCCTCAGTTGATCCTCGCTTATGCGGAGGATGAATTCGTCCAGGTACAGGAGCGGTTCAATGAATCCTTGTCGCAAGCCGCGTTACCGCAAGCGCCCAACACCGAACAAAACGCCCAGCCGCAGGCGCTTGAAGCAAGCACTCCAGCTCTGGGTGATGCAGTGGTTCTGCCCGTCGCCCCGGTCGTGGGCAGCGTCGAGCTTGGATCTGACGGTTCTCGACTTGCGCCAATCGCACCTGTGATCGGGCAGGACAAAGAGCAACTGACCGCGGCTGATATCGATATCGATGGCCTCTGGGAAGAGGCATTCCAGGAGGATAAGGAGCGTGAAGCGGCCAAAACGCAGGCCGCGCAACCTTCCGGACGAGCCGGAAAACATAAAGCATCTAAAGCCGAGAGCGAAGACAAATGAACCTCTCGCTGCCGTCCGCCACCCAGCTCCTGGTCCGCTTTGGGGCTCGCGACATTTCCCAGGTCGCGGCGCCGGACGCAGGCCGGACGATAGAGCCTGAGTTGTTGGTCGCGGCAGCTTCAGGTCAGCCGCTGGATGACTGGCCTCCTGAGGACGTGGCCATTGCAGTCGCGACGTTGGCCAGGATCGCCGACGCCGTGACCAGAGCGCGCAGTGAGGTTTCGTTTTATCTGCGCTTCCGTTCGGCCGGAGAAGATGCGCCCCAGTGGGTCACCGATGACCTGGCCGAGATCGCCCGTTATCACCTGTACGACGATGCAGGCAAAGAGGAATCGACGGTTCGGGTGCTTTACAAGGATGTGATCAAGCGCTTGGAAACCCTGGCCAAGGAAGACAAGGAACGTGGGGCCTCGGATGGCGGGGATTCGGGTCTCCAGATCAGCCATCAGCCTCGGCTGATGGACCGTCGCACCTTGAGGCATTTGTGATGCTGGGCGAACTGGAGGACTTGATCGAGGCCCGACTCAAGGAGTTGAGCAGCAAGCTGCCGCGCTTGGCAGTAGAGAGTTACGGCGGCGAACTTAGCGACCCGGACTTGTTGTCGGGTTTGCTCAAGCGCTGCCCGGCAATCTTGCTGATGGTGCCAAGAGTGACGTTCATCCGCAAATCCCACGGTCGATACACTGTCCCGATCACTTTCCGGCTGGTCATTGCGACACGTCACCCACGCGGCGAGCGGGAGACCCGACGCGGTACTACACCGACCGATATCGGCAGTTACTCATTATGGGAAGCCTGCATGCATCAACTGGTGGACTGGCAGCCCTGGGAAAACCGCGCTGCGATCCGGCCCACCGAACTCTCCAACCTGGTCAACGGCAAGCTGGCGAGCGATCACCTCTCCGTGTTGGGGCAATCGTTCGTGATCGAACTGGACTGGGAAAAACCGGTACAGGCGTTGCCGGATCTACTCGGCATCAACATGGCCTACCACTCGCCAGCGGGCAGTCCCGAACCGGTGGCCACCGACAACATTGAACTGAGGGGCACGTAATGCACGTAGTCGCTGCACCTGGTCACCGGGTGCCCATGGAGTCAGACCCATACATCCACATCGACCCCGCTGAATCGGTCGATGTACCCGACACCTCTTACTACCGTCGCCGGATTGCGGCGGGCGAACTGTTGCCAGGCAAAAAGCCGCGTAACGGTGCCAAACAACCCGCACAGGAGCCCGTCGAATGAGCATCGACTTTGACACTATCCCAGCCTCGATCCGCAAGCCGGGGGCTTACTTTGAATTCAACACCAAACTGGCTGTAAGAACTCTGCCAACCAACAAGCAGAGCATTTGCCTGATTGTTCCCTTGGGCGCGGAAGCCACTGCGCAACCCCATGTCCCGATCCAGTTCTACAGCGCCGCCGAGGCCGGAAAACTGTTTGGCCCGGTCGCGGAAGAGATGGCCGCAGCGGCGATCACCGCTTACCGCTACGTTGCTATCTCGGCTGTGGGTGTAGCGGTCGAGGGCGACGCTGAACCGAACATCGCCAATGCACTGGACGCCACCGCTCTGGGCGGCTTCACACTACTGGTGTCTGCATGGTTCAGCCAGATAGCTTTGACTGCGCTGCGTACGCATATTCAGACCTACACCGATTCGATTGAACAGCAGAGCATCATCGGTGTGGCGGCTTTGACCAGCACGCTCTCGGCGTCCACCACTCTGGCCGCTTCGCTGAACTCGGGCGCCATAACTCTGGCTGTCCTGCCAGGCACCGCTTCGACACCGCGCCAGGTTGCGGCAGCTTATGCAGCAGTCATTGCCTCGGAAGAAGACCCCGCACGCCCGCTGAATACCTTGGTGCTGAAAGGTATCCAGGTCCCTGCAATCACTCAGCGTCTTGGTCGTACCGAACAGGAAACCGCTCTGGCCAATGGCGTGACGCCGCTGGAGGTTGCGGCCGGTGACGTCATCCAGATCGTTCGGGCCGTCACGACCTATACCAAGTCCGCCGCCGGGGCGACGGATGTGTCGCTGCTCGATCTGACCACCATGCGCACTCTGTATTACGTGCGCAACGCCTGCCGAGAACGAATCCGTCTGCGCTTCCCGCGCTCCAAACTCTCCAAGAAAACGCCCGACGCAGTGCGTGGCGAGCTGCTGGATGTACTGATGAAGCTGGAAGAGCTGGAGATCGTCGAAGAGGTTGAAGCCAACGCCGACGGCCTGGTAGTCGAGCGATCAAGCCAAGACGTAAACCGCCTCAATTCTTCCATTCCCACCGATGTCGTCAACGGCCTGCATGTGTTTGCCGGTCGCATCGACCTGCTCTTGTAAGAGGTAAATCTAAATGGCTGACAGCTATGTGGGACTGATCGTCCTGGAGATCAACGGCACCGACTATGAAGTGACCAGCGTTGAGCCGAGCCTCAAGACCGGGCGCAAGGTGGTCAAGACGATGAACCGCTTGGGCCGGGCGACTGGCACCGCCAAGGGTATTGAAGAGCATGAACTCAAGATCGCAGTCCCGATTCCGAAGGCGGGTGAACCGGACTGGCGCGCTCTAATGGACGCCAAGATAACCATCTATCCCCAGGACGGTGGCAGCAAGCGCCAAACCTGGACCGGCTGCGCTCTGCTAGAGATGGGCAGCAAGTACCAGTTGGAAGGCGAAGCCACTCGCGACCTGACTGTCGCCGCTTTGAACTACTACACGGAGTAATACGATGAACGAGCAAACGAACAAACAGTGGGACGGCCTGACCATCACCAGCGAATTACGTATCGGCGTTTTCTACGCAGGCATGCGTCACAAGCGTTTCACCCTGCGCGTTGGTATGGCGGGCGACTTGGTCGCTGCTCAAGAACTGCATCCCGATGGGCCATTTCAGTTGACCACCCTAGAAGTGTATCGCCGCCAGTTGCTCTCCCTGGGCGATATCCCGGCTGAAGCTCTGACCGTCGAACTGTTGCGCGAGAACCTGGCCGAAACTGACCTGGGCATCATTGCGAACGCCGATGCCGAGCTGGAAAAAAAGCTCGCGCCGCCGAGCGCGGCAACGCCGACTGGCGACGTATCGAACACGCCTTCATCCGACACGGATACCGACTAGACGAACTGCGCCGGATGACCTGTGCCGAGATCGATGCTCGTATTGATCTGATCATTGGCAAGCCCAAAACCACGCGTTATGTCAGTAAGCGGATTCGCAAGCCATTACCGAAGCCGAAGTAAACCGCCCCGTGCCTGCATCACTACCAGGAGAATTTGATGAGTTCCGACCTGCGCGTCGCGCTTCGTATTCAGGCCCATTCGGGCAACAGTCGACGCGAGATCGGAGAACTTAATCGCGACTTGCGCAAAGCCGGTAAGGAAGGCGCCAAGTCGCTGGCCGATGAGAGCTGGAAGGCTGGCGCGGCGATTACCAAAGTCGGTCAAGCCGGGGCGGTCAGCTATAAAGTCGTCCGCAACGCCATGCGTGAAACAGCGAAGGCTGGCTCCGACACGCGGATCGAGGTCACCAAAACATCGGCCGAGTTGAAGTCGATGGCCAGTGCCGCCCGTAAAGCGGCGCGAGACACCAAAACTGAGCTGGCCAACGCTGATCGGCAAGGTGTTCAGCCTCTGCGCCAGAGCGTGGAAAAGACCGAATCGTCTTTCCGCCGAATGGCCCAGAACAGCGGGCGTCATTTGCGGGCCTTGAAAACTATTGCGATGGGGGTGCGTCAGGAGTTTGACCGGCTCAAGGGTTTGGGTAGTAGCGCCCAGGGACAACTCGCTGGTGTCGGTGTCGGACTTGGTGTCGTTGCCGGTTTAACCACCAGCGCCAATCTGGAACGACAACTGATTCGCACCAAGCAAACCGCCAATATGTCACCGGAGGAAAAAGACGACTGGAAAAGGGACGGCTTTAAAATCGCCAGGAAATATGGCCTCAGTCGCGAGAGCGTAGACACCGGATTCAATACGCTCATTGCATCGGGTGTTAAGTATGCGCCAGCGAAAAAGACGGCTGATGCAATTGGCCAGGCGTCTAGTGTTACGGGTGCTGACTCTGGCGTACTAGGGAAGGCCGTTGTTGCTGCCGCGAGTGCCTTTAACATTGATCTGAATAAAGGTGATGCAGCCCTTGATCTGTTGCAGAAAATGACTGTTGCCGGACGTTTGGGGAATGCTGAGCTTGAGAATCTGTCCGATCTTTTCCCCAAAATTGGTGGGGTTGCAGCTGCGGCGGGAATGTCTATTGAGCAAGCTTTGGCATTTACTGAGGCGTTGTCCAAAGTGGAGCTACAACCTGACCGGCTGGGGACATTGGCTGAGTCAACTTTGCGTGTTTTCAGCAGCAAACAATATCGAGAGCAAATTACTAAGACCAGTGGCGTTACCTTTTTTAATAAAAAAGACGGTTCCTCTAAAAATCCCGTCGAAGTATTCGAAGAGCTGAAAAGAAAATACAGTGGAATGAAAACCGATGAGCAACGTGCAAAGTTCATGGGGATTGTATTTAAGGGCATGGACCAGGACACCGTTCGTGGGATGCGCAGTATGTTGACCGGTGACCGCTTGGACGACTTCCGTAAAGGCACTACCGAACTCAAAAAAGCCGAGCCCATTTTCAATAGCGATCTTAAGGAAAACACACAAAGTGCCAGCGGCACAGCTGCCCGAATGAAAGCAACTTTGGGTGAAGCCATTGACCGTATGGCGACACCGTTGAACAAAGGTTTTGCCGAAATGGGCAACTATCTGCTCGATGACCTGAACTTGTCCGGCGAGCAGATGCTTGCTGGTGGTGCACTCATGGGTGTTGGCGGCTACTACGCTGGACGTGGTGCCAAAGCAGGCGCTGGGGCACTATTCAACAAATTCCTGGGCGGTCCTGAAACCCTCAAGAATATTGCCGTTGGCAAAGTTTTGGAGGAAGCCACGGGCGTAACATCAGTGTTCGTCACTAACTGGCCTGGCGATATGACGTCGGGTGGTGGCGGCTTGTCAGATGTACCGGGCACTGGATCCTCCAAGGGCAAGTCAGGCGGGTTTGTTGCACCTTGGTTAGGGCCAGTGGCCGTAATAGCCACAGCGACCCAGCTAGGCGGCGCAACAGCGCAGAACTCTGACGAAGATCGCCTGGCCATGGTCGCCCGCAACAAGCTGCTGGATGAAAACCAACGCACCTATCAGTCGGCGTTCTACCGCAACCGCATTGCACTGGCCGGTCAGAATCCCAACCAACCGCAAAACTGGCTGTCGGAGCAGGCTCAACGTCTGGCGCATGAAGAAACCGACATGACGTCATCCGGCAAGACGGTAACGAGCGCCAATACCTGGGCGGCGGGAGTATCGGCGCGTGCGGTCACGGCAGGGGCTGCTACGCAAGCGGCCGCTGAGCGATTACGAGCATTGTTGTCGCAGCCACTGATTATCGAGGTTCGATCTGATTCAAAACTGATCATGGCCGAGATGGAGCGCCGTGCCGGAATTCAAGTGAGGCGCGGCGAATGAGCTGGTCGGAAACGCTGCTTGATGCATCTTTTCGCGGCGTCCCGTTGGAGGTCGTAGAGGAAGGCTTGTGGGGCGAACGTGCACTGGCGCGACACGGGGTTCCCTTTCGAGACGGTGACCAGGTCAAAGACATGGGCCGCACTGGCCGCCAGTTTGCGATCAGGATCGTGGTGTATGGCATCAACTACGAAATCGAGTTGCAGAACATTCTGGCGGCGGTGGACACACCAGGGCCGGGGGAGCTGATTCACCCGATCTATGGCAGCTTGACCGTCGTCACGCAGAACTGGGACGTGCGGCACAGTGCCGAACGTCCCGATTACGCGGAGATCAGTTTGCAGTTCGTCGAGGACGTACCGGATGCGCCATTCTTTGCACGGCAGTTTGAGTTCGTCGATGTTGCAACGCCAGAAGAGGAAGATGATTACCGGTGGCAGGACGGCATTTTCGACCTGCTCGGCCGTATCGATTCCCTGGTCAGCGAAATTCAGTCATGGATCGGCGGCGGCTGGGTTGGCTTGATCGAAAAAGCGCTGGGCTTGCCCGGTATCGGCTTGCGTCTGCAACAGCTTCGCTCGCAGATACTCGGCGTTGTGTCGGGCGTTGCATCGATGGCTAAGCAGCCGTCCCCTGCGTTTGACCCGCTGGTGGATCTGATGCAGACACCCACCCAAATCCGCGCCGCCATTGACGGTAGTGTCCCGAGTGAGCCTGCGCAGCTACTGGCCCGGTCAGGAGTGCCGACAAATTTTCCGGGCGGGGCCACTTTGACCAGCGAGGCGGAACGTGCGGGCAATGCATTTCTGATCGGCGCTCGGCAAGGCGTCGAGCCAAATGCCGACCTTCTGCCGGATGGCATGCCGGATGATCCTGTCGAGGCCACCAGCTTTGTTCTGGTTCTGCTGATCATCACTGAACTGGCGCTTTCGCATACTCAAGCGGTGGCGATCATCATTGAAGATCAACGCAAAAAGCCGACACTCACCCCCATTGATCTAGAGGGGCTGGTGAACCTAACACGCTCATTAATTCAGGCCTCGATATTGCTGCACCGTCGTCTGTTTGATCTCGGGGCCTCTCGGCCAACTATTGAAGCGCTGCGCAACATAGCCGCGCAAATTCAAGCCCGAGCACGCCAAGTGATTTTGTTAAGCCCGCCAATGATCGAGCGTGTAGTTGAGTCGCCCGCCAGCCTGCGCCTCCTGGCGCATCGATGGTATGGCGACCATGCACGCTCTATTGAACTGATACGCCTGAATCCAAGCTTGAAGACACCCCACAACATTCCGGCCGGAGAAGTGCTACGTGCCTACGCAGAGTGAACCGATAACCCTGGCCATCGGTGGCCTGACCCACGAGACATGGGACGCCTGGTCAATCGAATCAGACTTGTTGACCCCGGCCGATGGCTTCGAGCTGGAGTTGTTCACGAAGGGGACGGTGCAACTGCCTCGCGTCCTGGCAGAAGGGGCGCCGTGTTCGTTGAGCCTTGGCAGCGACCGCGTCCTGACTGGGCAGATTGACGAGTTTGAACATGACATTTCTCGGCAAGGCATCGCCATTCGGATCAATGGCCGCGACAGCGCTGCGCCCCTGGTCGATTGTTCTGCACCTTTCGTGTCGATGCGCGAGGCGTCACTGGCAGAAATTATTGACCAGGTCATCAAGCCACTCGGGTTTTCTAAAGTCGAGATCCGCGCTGCAACGGCCAAGACCCGTCGCCGAATACAGATCGAACCGGGGCAAAGCGCGTGGGAAGCCTTACTGCAAGTCGCGGTGGCGAATGGTTTATGGCCATGGATAGAGCCTGATGGTCGCCTGATCATCGGCGGCCCGGACTACACGACTGATCCGGTTTCGAAACTGGTACTGCGCGAGGACGGTCAGGGCAACAACGTTGAGAGCCTGAGTGTCCGCCGATCTATCGCTGGCCGATATAGCCAAATCACCGTCCTTGGTCAGCACGGTCAGTACACCGGCGGCGGCGTAACTGGCGGTCAGTCGCACCTACGCTCCGTGGTACAGGACGTCGCCCTGGTACAGCGTGGCATCTTCCGTCCGAAGGTGGTCATCGACAGCTCCAGCGAGAACCAGGACATGGCCACGACCCGTGCACGCAAGTTGTTGGCGGACAGCCGACTGGAAGGTTTCGAGATCCGCGCCGTCGTCGAGGGGCACCGCGCAGGCAGTGGCCAAGTGTGGACACCTGGTCAACGGGTCATGGTGTACAGCGAGCCCCACCAACTGGATGGGACGTACTTTTTGATGTCCCGCACCCTGCGCACCAGCCGCAGCGAAGGTGCCATCACTGAACTAAGTCTGAGGGAAGACAAGATGTGGGTACTGGATGCTAATCCCCTGAAAAAGCGCCGGGGCAAAGTCGACCAGGACGCAGCGTTTATCAAACAGATCAAGATCCTCTGATGAGCAACATGGCGCGCTTGATGCGCGAGCAAATCGCACGGGCACTGGCAAACTTCCGTTTGCCGTTCAAAGCTACGGCGGCACTCAACAACCATGGCGCCTTAATCGGCGTGGACATGCAGGGACTCGCGGGCGAAAAGGTCTCCGGCGAATTGTTCCAGCATTACGGATTCAGCTCGGCGCCACTGGCTGGGGCCGAGTACCTGGTTATCCCAGTGGGCGGCAACAGCAAGCATGCTGTGGTGGTGGCCAGCGAAGACGTCCGATATCGAATCACGCTCCAGGACGGCGAAGTTTCGCTGTATACCGATGAGGGGGATTACGTGCATATGAAGCGTGGTCGAGTCATTGAGATGGTCACTGACACGCTGATCGTGAAGGCCGGGGTCAAGGTGCGGTTTGAAACGCCGTTGGTTGAGATGAGCGGCGATCAGCACGTCGAGGGCGGTATCAAGGCTGATAGCGAGATTACCGACCATGCTCGGAGCATGCAGGCAGATCGAGAGCTCTACAACCAACACGACCATGGCGGCGGCCCCAAACCATCGCCAAGGCAGTGAGTTTCTGCTATTTCTCTGAAGCAGGTTCCCTCATAAATCTTTATGGATAGCCAAATCATGTCGAAACAACTTTACGTATTCGTCCGTTTTTTTAAAACGGAAGCGCATCGAGATTCTTTCTTGCGCGGTGATTTGTACATGAACCGTTTGAAGTTTTTTAAGGAGTATGAGGAACAGGATGCTTGCAATATTGGGGATAAGCACGAGGGGACATCTGGCTGGTATCAGCCTGACCAGATAAGAATGACCATTCAAGATCCGGTTACCGGTAAAGACCACCTGATACAGGATTTTGCAGGACCTATTTTGATAGGTATGACGCGCCATAATGACTACCACGTGTACTGTATGTCGGCGATTTACGGTGACAACGAATCTAAATTTGAGACGTTCGAGGACCTGAAAGCCAGCATGGCGTTGGACGTCGAAACTGGAGATTTAGGTGAGTATTGCTCAATTATTGAGGCTCGTGTGTTCATCGAACGTTTGGACAAAGTGCTAAAAACTGAGGTGCAGGCAGGTAATATTGTCGGGCGTGGGTTGGTTGAGTATTTTGATCCTGAAACCTTCAGCGGTTCGTTTGATGAGGATCAAGCGATAATGCGGAAAAAGAACTGTTTTAGTCATCAGAAGGAGTACCGGATTTTCCTCTATAACGGGTCTTCAGGTGACGATCCCCGCGCAATCAATATTGGAGATCTTTCAGACGTTGCGGTTAATTGCCACAAGGCAGATCTGAACAAGCATATGGCTATCAATCTGAAGTAGTGATTTCCGTTAAGTCACCAGACTGGTCAAACCTTAAACCGTCCTGAAATACAATCTCCGCGCATATCTCTGCACCATGCATCCCCATGGACGCAGGCATAAACCCAACCACAGGCGACTTGACGGGCCAGCGTATCAATACGCTGGCAAACGCCGTTTACGTACGCCTAATGACTCCCCTCGGCAGCTGGTGGAAAGATCCCATCTTGGGCTCCCGCCTGCACGAACTTCGCCGCGAAAAGGACCGCCCTCGGGTGGGCATCCTTGCTAAGCAATACGCACAGCAGGCGCTCAAGCCTCTGCTCGATGACAGTCGCGCCAAAGAGATCACCATCACCGCAGAGCAGCCCCATAACGGCTGGCTCACGCTACAAATCGACATCATCGACGCCACCGGCAATCCGCAGGTGTTTCGCCAACCTGTAAGGGTGATTTGACATGGCCTTTTCCACTCCCGCCCTTGAGAACATCCTGGCAGGCATCCTGCGGGACATTAAAGCGCTCAACGACGAAGCTGATATCGGCAGCGACAGCGACCACTACATCCGGTCAGCGGCCGTTGCTGCCGCCATCGAAGGTCTCTATCAGAAACTGGCCTGGCTCTACCGGCAGATCTTCCCGGACACCGCCGACGAAGAAGAACTGGTGCATGCCGCCGCGATCCGGGGCGTACCACGTAAAGACCCCGTTGCCGCCACCGGTATCGTAGGCTTGAAAGGCGTTGTGGACGTTGAGCTGCTGCAAGGCTCGACCTTGACCCACGTCACGACCGGCGAAAAGTTCGACGCCCTGGTTAGCGCGACACTTGGCACCGACGGAACCGCCACAGTCCAAGCCAGGGCGCAAACACTGGGCGCGTCACTCAACGGGCTGACCGGCGACCTGATCCTCACCAGCCCACCATTGGGTATGGACGCCAACGCCAGTTTCGTCGGGGAAACCACCGGGGGCGAGGATCTGGAAAAGCCAGAGTCTCTGCTCGCACGGCTGCTCGACATCATCCAGTCGCCACCTGCGGGCGGAGCCATCTACGACTTCAAACGCTGGGCCAAAGAGGTGGATGGCGTGGCCGACGCCCTTGTGCTGCCTGGCCGTCGAGGCGGCGGTTCTATCGACCTCGTCATCACCGCCAGCACCGGCAATCCCTCGGCCGAGGTCATTGTTCGATGCAAGGATCACGTAGTTAGCGTGTGTTCAGTTTTTGCAGACGTGTGGGTGTATCCCCCGACCATTCGAACCGTCGACTCCGCCGCGCTGATTGAACTGGCCGACGGCTACACCTTGTCGGACGTGCAGGCAGCAGCTCAGGTCGGATACAACGCGCTGTTGGGTGCCATGAAGCCCCGAGAAACGCTTAAGCGCTCGCACATCGAAACCATGATCAACAACCTGGCAGGCGTCGTTGATCGATCCGTCACCACGCCAGTTGGCAATGTCAAAGCGTCTGATGATCCGCTCCTAATTGGCTGGATTCGCCCTGGCACCATCACCCTGGGCCTACTGGTATGACCCGGCTTGCCGATCAGTTGCGGTTGCTGCTGCCACCCGTCTCTTACGACGGTATGGCGCCACTGTTGTCCGCCGCCATCGAAGCCGAGGCAAACGCTCTCACCCAGACAGATGCGCAGGCGGAAGCGGTCCACAGCACAATCTTTGCTGATTCAGGCATGGGCCTGGCCGACTGGGAACGGGTTCTGGCCCTGCCTGACCCATGCCTGATCGGCGTACCGCAATCCGTCCGCCAGCGAATCCAAGCGGTTATCAGCAAGCTGCGATCTCGTGGCGGGCAGAGCAAACCCTTTTTCATCGCCCTGGCCAAGTCCCTCGGCTACGACGTCACCATCACCACCTTTCGACCGGCCCGCGCAGGCATTGCGCGAGCGGGCGACCGACTCTATGGCGGCGACTGGAACTTCACTTGGCGCGTCAATGCCCCCGCTGTGACCGTCACCTACGCCGTGGCGGGCTTAACCGCCGCAGGCGACCCCTTGGCGTCCTGGGGCAACAAAGCACTTGAATGCCGACTCAGCCAGATGAAACCGGCCGAGTCCATTTTGCTATTTGGTTACGGAGACAACTGATGCAAAGAATCGGAGACAGCACCAGCACAGCGAACGGTGCTGGTGAGTACACCCAAGGGCAGCCTGGATCGGGTGTAGATGCCACCATGATTACTGCGGATTGGCTGAATACCATCCAGCGGGAACTTGTAAATGTGGTGCTCGGGGGCGGGTTAGCGATCAACCCCGTTGACGACTCACAGGTACTCAAGGCTATCCGAGCGATTCAGGTCGCCAGCATACAAGAGGCGGTCGCTTCTCTGGTTGCCTCTTCACCAGCGGCTCTCGACACGCTAAATGAGCTGGCACAAGCGTTGGGTAATGACCCCAACTTTGCCACGACGATGACCACCGCGCTTTCCGGAAAAGCTAGCAAGGCCACCACGCTGGCCGGTTATGGGATCGCGGACGCCTTCACCAAAACTGAAACCACCAACGCGATTAACAGTGCGATCCAAATCCCTTTAGTGGAGGTCAACACATCAAAGTCCTTGGTGGCGGCCGAGTTGGGGCTTGTCCTGATTGATGCCAGCGCAGGGGCGCTGACGGTTGAGCTGCCCGACGCCAACTCAGCGCTGGGTGTTCGTGGTGTGGTGGTGCGACGGGTCGATAACACCATCAACCGGTTGGTGATCAAGGCGGCCGGTAGCAACAAAATCAAGTTTCATACCCATCTGAATGCGGCCGGCTATCCGTTTTTTGTCCTGATGGGGGCCGGGGATTATTGGCATTTGCGCAGTGATGGCAAGGGCAACTGGATACCGATAGCGCGCTTAGACGGTACGGCACTCGGGCGGCCCGTGTTTGAAACGACGACCGTATTGAATCCGGGGGGTCACGCTCCGTTGGGCAATGCCCTCTTTATTCGTGCCGATTGGCCATGGTTGTGGGACCACGCTCAGCAGTCGGGAATGCTGACTACGGAAGCCGCTCGTGGGGGTATGGAGGGCGGTTGGACCACGGGCGATGGCGCGACCACGTTCCGTAGTCCAGATCCGCGCGGTAAATTCTTCCGACCCCTTGACGAGTCTGCCGGGATTGATCCGGGCCGTCCTGCGGGCAGCTATCGGCTCGATGATTTCAAAAGTCACGCCCACTATGCACCTTCTGCCGGCTACGGCACGCAGGCGATGGGCGGCGGGAGCATCACCTATGCTACCCCGACTGGTGGCAGCACTGGCGCCGCTGGCGGCGCTGAGACGGTCCCGAAAAACATTGCCTATCCGGGCCGAATTAAAGTGATCTGAGGTGCTAATGAATATCTATGTGTTCGACCCGCTCGGCATCCTGACCGGGCCGTTTGAGTTGTCAGCGTTTCCAGAGGTCCCGGGGTTTGGCCAGTATCTGCCGGGCAATACCGTCCAGCTGGAAAAGCCTCTGAGCCAACCCGAGGCTGGCCACGTATGGGCGCTGGTCGATGGGGAGCCGCAACAATTGGCCGACTGTCGCGGTGTTGTTTTCCGCACGGAAGTACCAGGCGTCGTGGAGGAGTATTCCAAGCTTGGCGATCTGCCTGAAGGACTGACCGCCAAACCCTGGCCGGGTCAGTTCTATGTGTGGGCTGATGGGTGCTGGGTGCTGGATGCGCCTGCTGAAGCGGCTGACCTGGCAAGGCTCGCTCGTCTTAAGCGTGACACTCTTATGAACCAGGCCACAACGGCTATAGCTCCGCTTCAGGATGCCGTTGATCTGGGACTGGAGACGCCTGAAAAAGTCGCGTTGCTTCGGCTATGGAAGCGGTATCGCATTGACCTTTCTGATATTGAGCAGCAGGCGGGGTTTCCTGTGAGCATAGATTGGCCGACGACTCCTTCAGTTTGAAGGGGGATGTGAAAGTCTCCAAGGTGCCAAAGATCGCGCTTAATGTCAGGCTGGTGTCGCTTGCGAGCGATGCCAAATCCGGCGCAAAGCGATGCCAAATCCGGCGCGCGCTTACACCTGTCTCTTCAAGCGTATGCATTCCCCTGTGGGAGCGAGCCTGCTCGCGAAAGACGTGAACGATAACGCGTGCTGTCTGAATGAACGCGGTGTCCGGACGTTTTTCGCGAGCAGGCTCGCT
>Ga0163161_10000398_pt1 | contig 36282 bp, 30 predicted proteins | sample S45metaG_FD_129847 | JGI IMG/M metagenome (GOLD analysis project Ga0163161, IMG submission 129847) | Switchgrass rhizosphere microbial communities from Kellogg Biological Station, Michigan, USA - S4-5 metaG | ecosystem: Host-associated > Plants > Roots > Rhizosphere > Soil | place: USA... | reverse complement strand
TTTACAATCATATAATGATCAGGACCTGGTAAAGGTATATATTACCGGGAACGAGAATGGATTGCAGGAACTTTTAAGAAGACATAAAAGTAAAATTTATACCTCTATCTACTTATTGGTTAAGGACCAATATCTGGCTGAGGATATTTTTCAGGATGCTTTTATAAAAGTAATCAATACCCTGCGGTCGGGAAGATATAACGAAGAAGGTAAGTTTTTACCTTGGGTAATGCGCATTGCCCATAATTTGGTTATCGATTATTTCAGGAAAGAAAAAAGAACACCCATCATCACCAGTGCGGATGGAATGGATGTATTCAATATGCTACACTTTTATGATGAGAGCGCCGAGGATAAAATGCTTCGCGATCAGACCCATAAAGATTTAAAGGCAATGATCCATTTATTGCCTGACGAACAGAAAGAAGTGCTCCTGATGCGTCATTACGCTGATTTAAGCTTCAAGGAGATCGCCGATTTAACTGATGTAAGCATCAATACAGCACTGGGCCGTATGCGTTATGCCCTGAGTAATCTGCGTAAAATGCTTAAAACAAAGGAGATGACCTACAAAGGGTAGTAAAAATGTTACATAAAATTTTTTAGGGGTTGAAATAAAGCATCTGAACTATCGTTAAGTTTATAAAACTTATCACATTTAGTTGCTTATGACAAAAACCTCTACATCAAAAACAAATGTAAATTTACCTACACCTAACATGTTTCAGCCTAGAACTGATATTGAATCTGACGCAGAAATCGACTTATTTTATGATCAAATAAAAGGTAAGTTGGATAGACTGGCTAAAAATCCCCAAGATGAAACCATCAATAAGATTTTAGCTTACAGCCGCGCAAAGTAGTAGATTTTACACGAGCCAAAAAAGCTTGTTCCACAGGGTGGGGCAAGCTTTTTTTTATGGAAAATGGAATAGATGAGATGGATGATGTAAGCCATTGGGTTGATAGCTAATAGTTTTAACCATTCAGTCCATCAACCATTTAACCATGCACAATTGACTCATCTAATCCATCAACCCCACCACAATTTAACAACAAATTCCCCATCATCCATCTTCCATTCTACATCATCCATCTGCTATAAATGGCCTAATTTTTACAATCCCCTAAAACAAAAAGCCTTACCTTTGCATAGTGTAAATTTAACACTAAGTACGCTATGAACAAGAACTTACTTCCACTCACTTTAGGCGGTTTAGGCATCGGAATAACAGAATTTGTAATGATGGGTCTATTGCCTGATATCTCAAAAGATTTAGCCGTAACCATCCCACAGGCCGGTCATTTAATTTCGGCTTATGCTTTGGGAGTAGTAATCGGCGCGCCTTTGCTGATTATGATTGCAGGTAAGTATCCACCAAAAATGATCCTGATTGCTTTGATGGTCATGTTCACAGTGTTTAATGCTTTCTCTGCATTTGCCCCTACTTTCAATACCTTATTTATTGCCCGGTTACTTTCTGGTTTACCTCACGGCGCCTTTTTCGGTGTAGGCTCGGTGGTGGCCAGCCGAATAGCGGAAAAAGGGAAAGCCGCACAGGCGGTATCGCTCATGTTTATGGGCTTAACCATTGCCAATATTGTTGGTGTTCCATTGGGGACGTTTATTGGCCACAACTTCTCCTGGCGGATTTCGTTCGCAGTAGTGGTATTTGTTGGTCTGGTTACCTTATTAAGCTTAAAATTATGGCTACCCGCTTTAGAAGCGACTAAAAACCGTGACTTAAAAGCAGAATTAAGTTTCTTTAAAAAGAGGGAAGCCTGGATTATCATCTTTATGATTTCTATCGGAACAGGGGGATTATTTACCTGGTACAGCTACATCGCTCCGCTGATGACAGATGTTGCTGGTTTTTCGCCAAATGCAGTTACCTATATATTAATGTTGGCGGGCATCGGTATGCTTTGTGGCAATTATATTGGTGGGATACTTGCTGATAAATTTTCGCCGGCAAAAGCATCTGCAGCTTTATTATTAACCATGGTGATTACTCTGCTCATTGTACATTTTGTGTCGGCTAGTCAGCCATTGGCCTTAATTATGACTTTTGTTACCGGTGCGGTGTCTTTTGCCCTGGCAGCACCAATCCAAATGTTGATGATCCAGAGTGCCAAAGGTTCCGAAATGTTGGCGGCATCTGCCAGTCAGGCGAGTTTTAATATAGGCAATGCTTTGGGTGCTTTCTTTGGCGGACTTCCGCTCGTTTATGGTTTCGATTATACTTCGCCGGCTTATGTTGGTGCGGCAATGGCTTTGGTTGGTGCTTTCTTTGCGTTCTGGCTGATTAAGCGCAACAGCTCAAAACCAGCCATTGAAACACAAGGAAAAGAGAAATACGTAGTCATGCATTAAATTAACTTTTGAAGTTCCAGTTCATCAACGGCATTTTTCTTTTTTGATTAACATTCCAAAGTCCAAACTGTAAACCCTTTAAATTTTTGCTTTTGTTAAATAACCCAACCTGAATGCCCCGGGATTTTATAGCATGGTTACCAAGCACAGACACTTGAATACCCTTAAAATCAATAGCATCATTACTCAGGCCCAATTGCATTCCATTCCCTTTATGCACATCATTAAACATAGAAAGTTGCAGACCATTGTGTTTTTCTGCGATGAGCCCGATAATAGAAATAGAAATCCCATTTGTAGCATATAGATACTGTCCTATACCACCTATCGTTAGTCCATTAACGATACAGTCATCGCAAACGGTCCCTGAACCCGAAAGATTCAGCCCGTTGATCTTTTCTGTAAACTTTACTTCCCTTACCTTGACGAGGCTATCGCCCGAATCAATCGGACTACGTGGAGCAAGCGGTAACAATAACCCAATACCCACTAGCTCCAGCCGCAAACCATTGGTCAACACATTATTATGCTTTTCAGATAATCCGGTAAAAACCCCAAAGGAAATTCCGGTTATTTTTGCGTTTGCCTGATGGAACGTCGCTGCAGGAAAATGACTTTTCTTATCCTGACCATAGCCTTCTGTATTTAATAAAAGAAGGGCTAGCATGATTATTATAATTTGGTTTTTCATGATGTTGCGAATTAGTTTATAACCAAAGATCAACAGTTTAAAAAATTCAAATTATCTTTTAAAATTACCTCGCATATTGCTACACCCTTATAAGTGACATATTTATAAATAAATCTCTTTAAAGATTAATTACCAACAATATTTTAACCTAAAAATCTTTATTAGCGATATAAATATCATAACTTCAACTTATAAATTATTCTTTATGGCAAATCAGCAGGAGTTATTTTTCGAATCAATCAAATCAGCATTGCCCGAATATCAGAATCTGGCGCAGAGCATCGCTGAAGTTCTGGAAGTCAGCACCAATGAAGCTTACAAAAAAATAAGAGGTAACAGCATCCTTAGTCTTCAACAGATTATCAAACTCTCTGATAGTTTCAGGGTGCCTTTTATCTATAAGCCCGATCAGCTGCCTACCGTAACCTTCGATTACCTAAGCGTGGATCAGGAAATACCCAACATGTTACTGTATCTTCAGGATCTGCTCAAAAACCTGAAACAGATCCAAAACAGCAAATACAAACATATCACCATTACCACTGATGATATTCCACTGTTCCATTTTTTTAAATATCCCGAGCTCACCTGCTTCAAGTTATTTTTCTGGTCAGACAGTGTGATGAATACTGATGTAAAGTTCGACCCTAGCGCTTTTGCGGCAGAGATTATCGAGATCTCCAAAGAACTAAACCAGATTTACCTGGAGATCCCCTGTACCGAAATATGGTCGAAAGATACCGTTCATGGCACCATCGAACAGATCAGGTATGCCTTCGAAGCAGGTTATATCGCCAAAGAACTTGCGGAACTGATTATCGAACAAGTGCGGTACTGCCTCACCGATATGAATATGTATGCCATCAGCAGTAAAAAAACTATCGACCCGAACCACACCTTCAACTGGTACAACTGCGATGTATTGGGCAGTATAGCCTATTTAGTCGATTTTAAAGACCGCATGGCCTGCTATAACCGGTTTAATACTTTTAACTATTTAAGGACTGAAGACCAGACCTATTGCCAACAGACCAAACAATGGATGCAGGGATTGATCATGAAATCGGTTTCCTTTAGCGGTCAGGGTGAAAAGCATCGCAATAAGTACCTTTATAATGCTTTTTCAGAATGTGATAAACTATTGAGGGAAATGAGTTAGCCCTTAATCTGAAATCGAGTGTAGTGTGTTAATCCATCCCAGCAATTTACCAATCAAATCATTATTTGGCAATCCAGAAACATCCTCCATTTTACCACAGCCATTGTACATCTTCCATGTTACATCTTCCATTTTTCCCTATCTTTGCACATGCTTAAAAAAGAACGCTACAAACTTTTTGTAGAACATTTTTCGGCCAAGCAGCCTGATGCGGAAACCGAGTTACATTACCATAATCCTTACCAGCTTTTAGTAGCCGTAATCCTTTCTGCTCAATGCACCGATAAGAGGGTTAATATGGTTACCCCTGCCCTTTTTCAGCGTTTCCCGAATGCAAAAGCACTGGCCGAAGCTACCCCTGACATTGTTTTCGATTACATCAGGAGTATCAGTTATCCCAATAACAAGGCGAAACACCTGGTGGGTATGGCGAATATTCTCGTTAACGAATTTAATGACGTAGTTCCATCAGGAATAGACGATTTACAAAAAATGCCAGGTGTTGGCCGCAAAACCGCAAACGTAATTGCATCGGTCATTTACAATGCACCGGCCATGGCGGTTGATACCCATGTTTTCCGCGTGGCCAACCGTTTGGGTTTAACCAATGGCAAAACCCCTCTGGCTGTAGAAAAAGACCTGGTTAAACACCTGCCCGAACACGATATCCATATTGCCCACCACTGGCTTATCCTGCATGGCCGTTATGTTTGTGTGGCACGGAGTCCGAAATGTGATGTCTGCGAAATTACCTATATGTGCCGGTATTTTGAACGGCTAACCGCACAGAATGAAAGAGATAAGTTAAGGGCGTAGAAAAAATATTTTCATTTTACTATTGACATTAGCTAAAAAACTTTTACCTTAGCTAAATATATTAGCATTATAAATATCAACATTTGATCATATTAGCCGAGAATCGATTATATTTACGCAATCAATGAAAAAAGAAATGAGCACTGCAAATCCAGATAAATTAAAAGCCCTACAACTTACTTTAGATAAACTAGAGAAATCATACGGTAAAGGTACCATCATGAAACTTGGCGATACTGCCATTGAGCCAATAGATTTTATTTCTACAGGATCAATCAGTTTAGATATTGCATTAGGCATCGGGGGTATCCCAAAAGGCCGTGTAATTGAGATTTATGGTCCGGAATCCTCTGGTAAAACGACTTTAGCTACACACATTATTGCCGAGGCACAGAAAAAAGGCGGCATTGCAGCATTTATCGATGCAGAGCATGCTTTTGATCAGTTCTACGCAAAAAAATTAGGTGTAGACACTGATAACCTGTTGATCTCTCAGCCAGACAACGGCGAGCAGGCCTTAGAAATTGCCGATAACCTGATCCGCTCGGGCGCAATTGATGTAATTGTAATTGACTCCGTTGCCGCATTGGTTCCTAAAAGTGAGATCGAAGGCGAAATGGGCGACAGTAAAATGGGCTTACATGCCCGCTTAATGAGCCAGGCCTTACGTAAGTTAACCGGAACAATTTCTAAAACCGGATGTTGCTGTATTTTCATTAACCAGTTGCGTGATAAGATTGGCGTAATGTTCGGTAACCCTGAAACCACTACAGGTGGTAATGCCCTGAAATTTTATGCATCGGTACGTTTAGATATCCGCCGTATATCACAGATCAAAGATTCAGATGAAGTTTCTGGTAACCGTGTTAAAGTAAAAATCGTTAAGAATAAAGTAGCTCCGCCTTTCCGTATTGCAGAATTTGATGTGATGTTTGGTGAAGGTATTTCTAAAAATGGAGAAATTGTCGATTTAGGTGTTGACTTTGGCATCATCAAAAAAGCAGGATCATGGTACTCTTACGGAGACACCAAACTGGGTCAGGGTAGAGATGCCGTAAAACAATTGTTGAGCGATAACCCTGAACTGGCAGAAGAATTAGAAGTTAAAATTAAAGCCGAAGTAACCGGTGATAAATTGGCTGAGAAATAAGATATCTGTAAAGATCTATCTATAAAAAAAGAGCGTTCCGATATAAAATCAGAACGCTCTTTTTTTGTTCAGGGTTTATTATTAATAACTAACCGAAATGCCAAAGTTTACTGAAGTCCCCCTTCCCTTTGAATAAAAACCTGGCTGCATAAACCACTGTGCCCTGGCAGGAAAATAATCCTGGTTAAAAATATTGTCGATCCCCAAGCTTAGCTTAGTATTCTTTTTCACCTGATAAATTCCGGCAAAACTAAATAAATGATAAGCCTTTACTGCACCTTCATTACCGTTATATACACCGTTTACGTTTTTCTCAAACCGATTACGCGAATTGATACCGGTATAATTTAATGTTAAATCTAAAACCTTTAATGGACTATAAGTTACAGAAGCCGTAACCTTTGGCGCAGAAATGCGACGGCCATTCAGGTAAAGATCTCCCTCATCGCTAAACTTTCCGTTTTTGTCGATATCACGCTTACCTTCGGTATAGCTATAACTTGCTGATAACCCCAGTTCATCCAATAAACGGTAATCGGCCGCCAGTTCAAAACCATAAATCTTTTCAGGACTTCTAGCCGTATTAAACAAACCCGTAGCAGGATCATAAACCACCTCAATACCCAATTTGGACGTACTAATGTAGCCCGAAGCAGAAAATGTTAATCCAGCAACCCTGCTTTCGAAACCAGCCTCATAATTATTAACTTTTACCGCATCGGTATTGATCTTATCAATGCTGTTCACTTTTGCATCACGCAAGGCCAAACCGATATCCATTACCGAAAAGCCCTGAGAGAAACTGACGAAAGGACTGAAAACATTAAAGCGGTTATACCTTAAACCCGCATTAAAAAGATAGGTACTATACTTCAGATTACCTCCGGTTACGTCAAAAGATGGCGTAACAGTAGTATTGTTTGCACCAGTTGTTCTTAAAGTACGGTAATCGTCAACAGCAATATCTACGTTTTCGTAGCGCAAACCGGTTTTAAACACCAGGTTGTTTAAAATATTAAAATCTGCCTGGGCAAAGGGTGCTACATTGGTCATATCCATTGTGGGTACCCATACCCTGCCGTCTACCAGTGGCTGTGCGGTTTTGTCTTTCATAAAATCGGCACCATAAGCAATCCTGGCTTTCAAGAAATCAAGGTTCAATACCGGTGTTTCCAAAAACAAGCGCGCACCCTTTTTATCGTTTTTGGCGAGCGACTGTCCATCGCCACCATCAAAACGGCCTAAGGAAACATAAAAAACATCTTTACGGGTTTCGTAGTAGGCATCTACATTCAAACTTGAATGAAGGAAGGCGCTATCAATCTTATAGGAAAGATTTAAATTGTGGTTGTACTCAACTCCGGTAGGGATACCAAGCGGTTTGCCTAAAACACCTGTTGCTTTTTGTCCTGTTGCCAGATTACCGTTCACCAAAGTAAAGTTGCTGTTCTGCAAACTGCTATAGGTATTGTACGTCAACTGGATGCGCTGATTTTTTGCAGGCACATAACCAAATTTGGCAAAAGCATTATAACTATCAGTCTCACCCAAACTGTAGTTCGGGCCTACAACATCGCCTTTTGCATCTTTATATTCGCCGGTCTGCTCGTACATCCCGCTTACTACGTAATCGAACTTCCCAAGTTTGCCATAAAACATCTGGTTAATCCGGCCACCTTCCGAATTTTTAACCTTCACCAGAGAACCGTTTAAATTGATCTGGGTTTTCCCGGCAAACCTTGCGGCAGTATCCGGAACCATGGTGATATAATTGACCAAACCACCGGCAGCACCGTTTCCATAAATTGCAGTTGCGCCCTTTACCACTTCTATGCGTTCCAATACTGATGGGTCGATAGACCTTAAATCTACCTCTGCATTTCGGAGTGGCGAAGATTGTGAAACACCATCGATCATCACCAACATGGGGCGTCCCCTTAAATTCTGACCAACATTATTACCTGTTTGAGCAGTTGGTGCAAAACCAGGCACCTGATTGGCGAGTATTGCACTCAAATCAGGGTTAATGGCAATTTCCTTTTCAAGCTTTTTCTTATTTACAATGCTAACTGAAGAGGTAACATTTCTAATGTCTTCTGGTTTTCTGGAAGTCGAAATCACAACATCATCGAGCGTATTGCTTAACGCTTCTAAACCCACATTTATCGTCGTATCATTTTTAACCGATAAAACATTTTGAGAAAATGCTTTGTAACCTACAGCATTAACATTTAATGTGAAAGAAACATCGCTTTTGATGTACAGGGAATAATAGCCTCTGCTATCTGTTTGGACCTTTTGTCCCAACAGAGAAACCGTTACATAAGGAATTTCACTTTTTTTGTCTTTAATATGCCCTTCAATCTTAACATTCTGTGCATGCACGCGAAGAAGACTAAATGATAAAACGGCAATGACTAGTATAATTTTTTTCATCTATCTTTAATTTGCCGCAAAGATAGAAATTCGCGCTTAAATAGATTAGATCTAAATAAGAATTACACTAAATATTCCAATTAATTCTGACTGAACACCGCGTTGAAATCTTTGGTTACATATACGATTACCAAAAGTGCCGCAATAACCAGTGCACCCAGAATGATTACCCCCCAGCTTCCTTTTAATTTATCCTTATCGTTTCTGATCAGCCAATATAAAACCCCGATCAGCGGTACCGCACAAACAATCCAAAATATTAACGATGCTCCAGTCATAAGTTTTTTTTAATTTAAAAGTCTTTTTCCGAGGCCGGGTGTCCGAAATCGGAAGTTTAATTAGCCTTGCGTTTGGGGCTGGGCGTTTAGCTGCGATGAACTCATGATCAATGAACTAATCAACCAACCTAAAATTCCATCCGTGCCAATGGCGAAACATCCTGTCCAACAAAGTCCTGCTTCAAATATTTATGATAACCTGCAATGGCAATCATGCCCGCATTATCGGTACAATACTGAAATGCAGGGATATAAATCTTCCAGCCCAACTCATCAGCAGCTTGCTGCAGCCCATTCCTTAAACCAGAGTTCGCCGAAACACCTCCGGCAATAGCTACCTCAGTAATGTGATACTGCTTTGCTGCTTTTTTTAGCTTATTCAGTAAAATCTGCACAATACTGTGCTGAACCGACGCGCAAATATCATCTAAATTTTCGGCAATAAAGTTAGGGTTCTCTTTTTCCTGTTTCCTGATAAAATACAGGATAGATGTCTTAAAACCACTAAAGCTAAAATTCAGATCGGCAATCTGTGGCTCAGCAAATTTAAAGGCCAAAGGATTTCCAAGCTTTGCATGTTTATCAATCAATGGTCCGCCCGGATAAGGCAATGCCAGGAGTTTAGCAGTTTTATCAAAAGCTTCACCAGCGGCATCGTCTAATGTTTCGCCTACAATTTCCATGTCAAAGTAATCTTTCACCAAAACAATCTGTGTATGCCCGCCCGAAACGGTAAGACATAAGAATGGAAAATTAGGCTTGGGATCATCAATAAAGTGCGCTAAGATGTGCGCGTGCATATGATTGACAGAAATTAAAGGTATATTTAAAGCCAATGCAAAAGATTTTGCAAAAGAAACACCAACCAGTAATGATCCTAAAAGACCAGGGCCTCGCGTAAAAGCGACCGCATTAATGTCCTGTTTTGTAACTTTAGCATCAATTAAAGCCTGTTGTACGGCAGGTACAATATTTTGTTGGTGTACCCTTGAAGCCAGTTCAGGAATAACACCACCATAATTTTGATGAATTGTTTGGTTTGCAATAACATTGGCAGTAATTTTGCCGTTGTTACAAATAGCAACTGATGTATCATCGCAAGAGGACTCGATAGCAAGTATAACAGACAAATTATTAATATTTAAGCTGCAAAATTATTAAAAAACTATTTAAAATACTCCTTTGGGTAATCGCATCAATAATCTTGCTGCTTGCGCTTCTTATTTTTTCGCTACAATTTAAGCCTGTTCAAACTTATTTTGCACAGAAGGCTGCCGCATACTTATCTAAAGAGCTTAAAACCACCATATCAATCAAGAGTCTCTACATCAAGCCATTTAAATCTATTGTACTCGAAGATTTATTGGTTTTAGATTTACAAAAAGACACTTTACTGAGCACGCCACAATTTATGGTGGATATTAATCAATTATCCATTGATAAAAAGATCATTGATATCAATACCGTTCAAATTAACAACGGGCAGTTTTTCCTAAAGGATTTCAAAGATAAGTCTTCTAATCTCGATTTCATTATAAACTACTTCGATTCTGGTAAACCTACTGTAAAGAAAAAGAAAAGCAAACCATATGATATTAATATTGGCCGCATTATCCTAAATAAATTTGCCTTCAGGTATATCAACTACAGGGCAAAAGATACTACCCAGGGTAATAGTGTAAACTTCGAAAACGTAAGTGTTAAAGAGTTGAGCGGAATTTTTGAAGGGCTCGATACCAAAAACCATTTGATTAAAACCAATATCAAAAACCTCACTTTTAAAGAGCGTAGCGGGTTTTACCTTAAAAACCTGACAGCTGAAACCACTATTGATAGTAATGCCATCGAGCTGAAAAACCTGTTGCTCGAAACCAATCAGAGCCGTTTAACCGATTACTACCAGATGCGGTTTAAAAGTTATAAAGACTTTAACCATTATGTAGATAATGTGCGGATGAAGGCCATTTTTAAAGACAGCCACATCAGCTCAAGAGACGTTGCTTTTTTTGCGCCAGAAATGAACACCATTAAACTCGACCTTGATGTTGATGGCCAGATTACCGGTTTAGTGAATAACCTTAAAGCTAAAAAGCTGTCGTTAAGAACAGGAAAAGCCACACACATTAAAGGCGATTTTATTTTAAAGGGACTGCCGAAATGGAAAGAAACCTTTATGGACCTCAACATTGAAATGGCGGGAACAAATAAAACCGATCTGGAGGAAGTGCTGGCAGGCATTACCAACAGCAAAAAGAAAATTGTTCCGGTAATTGTAAATAAATTCGGCAACATTAACTTTAACGGAAGTTTTACCGGTTTCCAGAACGATTTTATTGCTTACGGCGAATTTAAAACCAAACTTGGCCGTATTGTTTCGGATGTGAACATGAAAATCGATAAAAACGATGTTCCGTCTTATACCGGGAACGTAAAAACATATGATTTTAACCTGGGCAACCTGATTGACGAAAAAAGCCTTGGCCGTATCAGCTCCTCGCTATATGTTAAGGGCCGTGGTACCGAGCTTAAAGATTTAACCGAGAAGATAAACGGCGATGTAGACTATATCGACTTTAATAATTACCGTTACCATAATGTGAAGATTGACGGAACTTTTAACAAAAAGTATTTCGATGGCAAGCTGAGCATTAACGACCGTAACGTTAAACTGGTTTTTGACGGCGGGGTAAACCTGAATCCCAAATTACCGGTATTTAACTTTAATGCCACTATTTCTAAAGCAAGATTAAAGGCTTTAAAGCTCCTGAAAGATTCGTTGCAGGTTGATGCTAAATTTACCACCAATTTCTCGGGCACCAACCTGAACAATATTTCCGGAAAATTATTAATAGAACAAATCAGGCTGCAAAATCCGAAGGGTATCTATAGTGTAGATTCGGTACAGTTAATGGCCGCCGGAACGGGCGCCAGCCGCGTACTCGATATCCGGTCAGATATTTTAGATGCCAGTATTAAAGGCGAGTACGATTTAAATTCTATTGTTTCGTATTACAAAGCCATCGCCAAAACTTATATCCCTTCATTAAAGGCCGATATTATCAAATACAAAAACCAGATTTTTCAGTTTAACCTGAAGGTTAAAAAGTTCGAACCGCTGGCGCAGATATTTGTACCGGGTTTAGAATTAGAAGAAGGGGCTACAGTAACCGGCGATTTCGATTCGCGCAACAATACCGCAACGCTGAACGGCTTTGTGAAGAAACTAAAGTACAATGGTATCGTGGTAAACAACATCATCCTCGATGAAAATACCACCACACAACAGCTTCAACTGATTGTAACTTCCGACCGGGTGCAGATTAACGACAGTTTGTTTATTAAAGATGTAAACATTTCCAACATCCTGCGGAACGACAGTTTGGCTTTCAACGTAAAAATGTCGAACGCCGAAGAAGACAATCAGCTCGATTTAAACGGCTTGGTAGAGTTTACCAAAAACCAGGATACCACGGCAAGGCTAAGCGTATTGCCGTCAATCTTAAAAATCAACAACGAAGAGTGGCGCATCCAGGAGAAGGTACGCATCGTGCTCAACAATGGCAAAACCGAGATCAGTAATTTCGATTTAACCAACGGAAAGCAGCAGGTTATTATTGATGGATTAATTTCGGAAGACCCTAAAGATTTAATCAGTGTTGGCTTTAAAGATTTCAGCTTAAAAACCCTGAACCCTTTTACCAAAGGCTTTGGGGTTAAACTCGGCGGAAACCTGAACGGAAAAACCGATCTGTACGGTATATTAAAAGCACCGAGGGTTACCGACGATTTAAAGATCGATTCGTTAAACTTTAACGATATTTATATCGGTACTTTAACCGATACCTCATCTTACAGCAACGAGAGCAAAAAGATTAATGTATTTACGCGCATTATGGCCGACGATTCGGAGACTTTTAAACTGACCGGAAATCTCGATCTAAAAGAAAAAGAAATCGACCTTGCTGTAAAAATGGATGAAAGCAAGCTTACTATTCTTGAGCCTTTCGTTAAACAACTGGTATCGAATTTAAAAGGGAACATCTCTGCCGATTTAACGGTTAAGGGAAAATTCGAAAAGCCAGAAATTAACGGAACTGTGGCGCTTGATAAAGGCCAGCTGATGGTAAACTACCTTAAAACCACTTATGTAATTACCGATGATGTGGAAATAAATAACAGCGTAGTTCAACTCGGCGATTTTGAACTTAAGGACCTGGAAGGCCATGAGGCTACTGCACGCGGCACTGTTGATTTAAACGACATTAACTACCCTACATTAAAAGTAACGGTAAATGCGAATAGTTTAATGGCCTTAAACACTACCGCGAAAGACAATTCGGTATACTATGGCCGTGCTTATGGCACAGGTGTATTTACCTTTACAGGCCCCACCAATAAAATGAAGATCGATATTAAGGCGAAAACGGAGAAAGGAACCGTTTTCAACCTGCCTTTAAACAGTTCGGAAACCATATCGGATAAAGACTTCATTAATTTTGTAAGCCGCGATTCGACCGTTCTGGTTAAGAAAAAGACCAACTTTGATGGCCTCACCCTAACCTTCAAATTAACCATCGACCCGAATACCACGGCGAATATCTTTACTACCCTGGGTAATTTAAGTGGCAAGGGTAATGCAGAGCTGAACTTAAACATCAACAGTTTCGGCGATTTCGAAATGTCTGGCGATTATATCATCGAGACCGGAAGTTTCGATTTTACGGCCCAGGAGGTCATCAACAAAAAATTCGAAATCAGGCAAGGTGGAACCATCCGCTGGACGGGTAACCCTACGGCTGCACAGATAAACTTAAAAGCAGTATATGCTTTGAGGGCGAGTTTGAACGACCTTTACAAAGCAGCCAACCGCGATGCCAGCAGTAATGCTAACCAAAGGGTAAATACCGAGGTTGAGATGGGCTTAACGGGTTTACTCTTAAAGCCAGATATCAAACTTGATATCAATTTCCCTGCTCAGCCTTCTATCAAAGAAGAACTGCAAACCTATTTCAGCGATCAGAACAACCTGAACCTGCAGGCTTTCAGTTTAATTATCAGAAGAAGTTTTGCCCCTGGAAACGGAGGAGAATCGATCGGGAACCAGCTCAGTTCTACCGCAGCCAGTACAGCTACAGAGTTGGTATTTAACCAGTTTAACAATGTACTTTCTTCATTAAACTTAAACTTTGTCGATCTGAATGTACGCTCCTTGAGCGAGGCCAATGCATCGTTCAAATTCTTTAGCGATCGTTTAATTATCAACGCAGGTATTGTAGACCGGAACAGTGTGAACGATTTTACGGTTATCGATTTCTCTAAAGACAACGTAGGCAGAGAGGTTGAGGCCCTTTTCTTAATTAAAAAAGATGGAAGCTTAACCATTAAAGCCGCAAATAAACCACCTACACAACAAAGCATCTTCCTTAACAGCGGAATTAGCTCAACGGCAAACGTAACTTCTTTTGGTTTGGTGTATACCCAGCAGTTTGATACGTTTAAGGAGTTTATCCAGAAAATTTCTGGTGCTTACCGTCGAAATTTAAAGCGGAAACAAAGCCAGGCGCCTGTTAAAACAAATAAATCGATCAATAAAGAAGCGATTATCAATCAGAGTAAAGTGAACCAACGGAGGTAGAGGGTTCATTAGTCAATAGTTTATTGGTCCATGCGGGGCCGTCATTCCCGCGCAATGACGATTGATCCCGATTGAGATAACGAGAATGGTTTCTCTGCTTCATACTATATGCACCCTGCTATCCGGCCTAGGATATGATGGAAGGAGAAAACGTTAAAGCTTTAGCACCTCCTCTCAACCTACCACAACCCCGAGGTAGCACGCCCTCCCCGATTTTTCATCGGGGGCTTGTGCTGACGATCAATAAAGCTTTGACGAATTTATCCGACATCAGATCCAAGCCTTGATTGTTTGTTTCTTTATCATCAAGGATAAAGAAAAAGCCCTTCGGCGGCTAGCCGAGGCAAACATGTGGAAGGGAGAAAGACGGCTATTTAAAGATCCTTCGCTGCGCTCAGGATGACAAATTTTATACCTCATAGATCCTGACCACAAAGTAGCTGTTAGTCCGATGAAAACAATAAATACACCTAATAAAACAAATCCTATAGCTATCGGATCAGGAAGACGAACCACAGAGGTAAATAATCGATATACGGAACTTAAATAATCTTATATGTCATACATGGTTAAAAAAACCGATAGATCGACGCGCAACGCAGATTGACGCATACATAAGAAATTAACCCGTATTATGGCGGTCGTCATTCCAGCGCAGGCGGGAATCTTAACGTCTATTGCATTCTAGTCTTTAATTAATTGGAGGACGAACGCCCTTGGAGTGACGCCCGATTTTGAACAAAACAAAAAAACCAACAGTCGAACACCCGTTCAACTGTTGGTCTTGTATAAGTTTTTCAATTGGCAATTTTCAGTTCGCACAATCCAAACTGTCAACTGCAGACTGTTAACTGCCAACTGAATTATCCTTTCATAATCGAATGGCCCATTTTATCTCTTTTGGTGGTTAAATAACGTTCGTTATGTACATTACTGGCAATTTCGATCGGGATGTTTTCCACTACTTCTAAACCATAACCAATTAAACCTGCTCTTTTGGTTGGGTTATTACTCATTAAACGCATTTTAGTAACCCCTTCCGATCGCAGGATCTGCGCGCCTACACCATAATCGCGTTCGTCGCCTTTAAAGCCTAATTTAATGTTCGCTTCTACCGTATCGAAACCGGCATCCTGTAAGTTGTACGAACGTAATTTATTGATCAGCCCGATACCTCTACCCTCCTGGTTCATGTATACCACTATACCTTTACCTTCTTTTTCGATCATTTCTAATGCTTTGTGCAACTGCGGACCGCAATCGCAACGGCATGATCCAAAAATATCGCCTGTTACACAAGAGCTGTGTACGCGTGCTAAAATCGGTTCGTTGGCATTCCATTCGCCTTTAGAAATGGCTAAGTGCGTGGCATTGTTATCTAACTGCGTATAAGCCGTCATTTTAAAATCGCCCCAAGCGGTAGGTAAATCGATGCTCACCTCTTGTTTAATCAAACTATCCATGGTTAAACGGTAAGCGATTAAATCTTCGATTGATATAATTTTTAACTGATGCTGTTCGGCAATTTTAAATAAATCAGGAAGTCTGGCCATTTCACCATCTTCTTTTAAAATCTCTACCAATAAGCCTGCAGGTTTCATACCGGCCAAACGCGCCAAATCCACCGCAGCCTCTGTATGACCAGCACGGCGGATTACGCCACCATCTTTAGCGATTAAAGGAAAAATATGTCCTGGTCTGCCCAACTCTTCAGGATTGGTTTTAGGATTAACTAGGGCCAGCATGGTTTTAGAGCGGTCGCTTGCTGAGATCCCTGTAGTACAACCGTGTCCAACCAGATCTACGGAAACTGTAAAATTAGTTTCGTAAGCGGCAGTATTTTTACCCACCATCAGGTTCAGGTTTAACTCTTTACAACGTTCTTCTGTTAAGGGCGCACAGATTAAACCACGGCCATAAGTAGCCATAAAATTGATGATCTCAGGCGTTGCATTTTCGGCTGCCGTTAAAAAATCACCTTCGTTCTCTCTGTTCTCATCATCTACAACAATAATCACTTTACCAGCTTTTATATCTGCGATGGCCTCTTCTATTGTGTTTAATTTTGTTTGCATTTTATAAACATTATGGGGCAAATGATGTGTAAGGCATATTAAGACCAATTTATACCACAAGCAATAACCCGTACAAATGTACAACCTTATTGAGCAATATTTGGATTAAAATATCATCTGTAAGTAAAGGAAAAGACGCCTATTTTTTCTTCTTTTTAAACAGTTGAAGGAAGAGCTGTTTGTAATAATTTACATCAAACAAGGCCGAGTCTACAGTAGCTTTATAGGTTAAAAAGGCCGCCAGTGGCGATAAAACAATTACGGCAATCCACATCCCGAATATCGGGTTTAAATTACCTTCACGTGCCGATTTTTCGGCCACTGTGGTAATAATGTGGTATACCAGGAAGAAACAAATGGCCACCACCACCGGTAAACCCATCCCCCCTTTTCTGATAATGGCACCCAATGGAGCACCAATAAAAAACAACAGGATGCAGGATGCGGCCAGGGTAAATTTACGCTGGTACTCTACTGTGGTAAAAATAATTTCGCCGGTTAAATCGGTTTGGCGCGGACCCCAGTTGGGTACGTGCTGCATAATATTTGCCACTGTATTGTTTGCATTATCAAGGGCCAGTTTGCGCGATCCATTCGGGATACTTTTCAGTATTACATCATCAATCGCTTTCGGTGCAGTTTTCACTTTGGTATAACCTTTAGTTACATTAAACTGCTTAAAGTTGCTGCTGAGGTTGGCAATGGTGCGCATTTTCATTGTATCCAATTGTTTGGTCAGTGAGTCGCGCTTTTTTACAATCCCTTTCAGGTTTAACATGGGCGTACTGTTTCCAAAAGCATTCGGATCGGTGGTATTGGGATCGAAAGACGACATATCGAAACGCGGTGAGGTTTCTTTAAAACGGTTCCGCGTAAAAATCTGCCTTGGGTTGTACATCCCATTTTTCGAAGCCTGTTCCTCGTACTGTATACCATTTTTAAGGTAAAGCACCAAAAACTTGCCATCGGCGGTTTTATTCATTTTCCCCTCTTTCGCCAGAATTACTTTCGGAATGCCATTATTTTCACGGTGATCGTAAATCATGATATTGTGCAGCGTACCGTCTTCCTCTTTCGAATCGACACGGATGGCATAACCTGGAATGGCATTATTAAAAACCCCTGGTTTGATTAAAAATGAAAGTTTTTTGTTCCTGATATCGTACAGTAGCGAGCCAAATTTGAGGTTCGCTTTGGGCAGCATGTAGTTGGCAAAAAAGAAGGAGGCTATGGTGAGCATCAAAATCACCACAAACAGGGGGCGCATGGCTTTCTGTAAAGAAATCCCCGCCGATTTAATGGCCACCAGTTCATAATTTTCGCCCAGCGTACCAAAAGTCATTATGGATGAAAGCAGTACTGATAGTGGCAGCGCCATCGATACGTTGGCGGCCGAGGCATAATACATCAGCTCCAGAATGGTGTACCATTCGAAACCTTTTCCAATTAAATCATCAATCCATTTAAACAGAAAAAACATCAACAGAATAAACATCATAACAAAAAATGTTGCTATGAATGGCTTCACAAATGCTTTTATTAATAGAAGATGTATTTTTTTCACCCTACAAAGGTAAACAATACGAAGGTAATTTATGCACCCAAAACGCTAATCAGATAATCGATCTGGTTATCCCAGATTAATTTTTTCTCTGCAAGAAGCTCATCGGTCGTAAAATCAGTTATCGAGAGGGCAACATCATTGGTTAGTTCGTCCTGTACAATTTCCATCTCAAAATAACATTGAGGTTCATCATCCAGCCACTTAAATTTAACCAGTTTATTTTCTTTAATGGAAACCAGTTTTGCTTTTTGCTGCTCATCGTCCCAGGTAAAAGTATATACCTGATCACGGAAATTCACATCGTCCGCAAACCATTGCGATAAGCCGTTTGGCTCACTTATAAAACTATACAATATTCTTGGTGACGATCTAACTTCGTACTCTAGTGTAAATTTTTTCTTTTCTGCCATGTTAGTACACTACCAGGATAATTTCCGGACTATTTTTTAATATTATTTTTCTAAAGAAAGGTAATTTATTCTATATCTGCAACAATATAATTTTTATTGGTTCAAGGTGCATCAGTTCATTGGTCATTAGTTCATTTGTCAGTGGTCATTCCCCTCGTTAGTTCATGCCAGAGGGCTATTTTGATGACGAACGCAGGGTGCGTATTTGATTAATCGGCTCCTAATTTCTGCTCAACACCTGCAATACTAACCAATAAAAAATCTGATGTTTATATAAACCTTATATGATAAGAAAAAGATGCTGCGCAGCTGACCACTTTGTGGGAGACAAGAATACCACTAAATCTGTTATAAAAAGCGGCCATGAAGATCTTTCAACATATAAGGAATTTAGTCGATTTAAGTTTTCGATTGAACTGATATGAACCTGATCTGTCTTATATGGTTAAAAAAGGCGGGTAATTGTTGAAATTATTTCAGTATAGGACAGGCAAAATGTTGTTTACCCTTCTCTACCCCCTTGTTTACCTTTCTCTACCTATTCTTTACCCTTTGTTTACCTTTTATTTACCCTTTCTGTACACCAAGTTAACCCCAGGGTTACCCCACGGTTACCTTTTCTTTACCCTGGCGTTACCTAAAAGGTAAAGGATTGTCGAATATCAGCTACAGATAAGGTTAACTTAGGGATAACTTGGTACCATCAGGGGGTAATCAATCTTTTTGAAATCATTAATTTATCAGCACAAAAGGTCAGTTGAAAATATCCCTCACACCTACCTTAAGTAATAGGCTTTATGATATACCAAGACCAGGAATGCGGTTAATTTTGCGGCATCCACCGAAATGCTGCGCTTTGTTGTGTTGTTAATTTCTAAAAACAGGCTACCCTTCAGGCCTAAAATAACGACTACAGGCTATTAAAAACAATGAAATTTGCTGAGCAATAAGGCTTTAAAGTATTTTTCAAATTTCTTTTTAATAGAATGTATATTTATTCTATATTTGCAACTCTTAAAAATAACCACATCGATATTTACGTTATGTAGTAAATATTACCCGGCGGGGTAGCTCAGATGGTTAGAGCGCAGGATTCATAACCCTGAGGTCGGCAGTTCGATCCTGCTCCCCGCTACTGATTAAAAGCTCATCGAAAGATGGGCTTTTTTTGTTTAAAGCTATTTCATTTTATCTAAGCCGAGTCGGAGACTCTTTTTTATTGGCTAATCCGTAGAACTCCTGCGGAACTCTACGGATAGTGTGGGTGCGGTAAATAGAACCTTTATTCACCGCAAAAATAAGGCGATTAGCAACACTCTTCACCGCAAAAAATTACAACATCGGATTGCGGATGCCAATGAGCGATACCAGGCTACAATGCAGCCCGTAAGCTTTGAAGAAAGAGAAACGGAAAGCATTTTAAAAGCAGAGGCTTCAGGAAAATTTGACGGAAGCCCTATTGTATTGAATTATCATTTAGAAATAGTCGATGACCTGATACGGTCTTTGAAAATTACGGGACAAGTAGGAATGGCTAATTTTAGCCATTCTTTTTTCCTATGAAAAGTTTTTTTTTTTAAAATCACTATTGCTTCTTCTTTCGATACTGACCTTCAATTCTTGTAAGTACTGATTTCTCAAAATGAATTATTGCTTCACAATGGTCATATAGGGTCGACAAAGTGTGCCTCGACCTAACCCAACCTGCAACATTGGCTCATATATATGATTATTAATTAAGGTTCGACTTTTTTATCACTATCACTCCTCACCCATGCTTCTTTTTTCTCTTGCGAGGATTTCTCGATACGGTCAACCAATTCATGAAGCGCAACACCGTCTTCGAAATCCGGCGCTTTTCTTGAACCCGTACGGATATCTTCAGCGATCAAGGCATACAGATGGCCAACATTCCGGGCGCCTGAAAAAGACGGCCATCCGCTGTGGACACCGGCCGGCGGGGTAAGTGTTTTCAATTTTTTTTCTTCTCCTCTCGCGCCTTTAATAGCCAGCTGAACAATTTGGCCATGACCATTTTCACCGGTTACCTGCAAGTCACCGTCTGTACCGTTAATCTCCCATAGTAAGTTAGTTCCCCTTGTTATGCCACCACGATAATGCACCGATAAGGCAGCACCGCTTTTGAGTGTACCATGTATCAATATCTGATCCTGGGTATTTTTAGGCTTTAACGCTCCTGTATCGGTCAACCTGACCTGGTCAAACTGGGTCAGCATCCGGGCCGACAACTCTTCAATGTTACCCAATACCTCCGTTAGGCCCACCAGCGTATGGGCTAAAGGTATGGCTTGCATTGTTGCACCATTAGCCTGATCATAGAGGTAATAAAGATCCGCTTCTGTTTCATTTCCCCAGCCACCACCGGCACCAATCAACGTAGTGGATAATACCTTACCTACATAGCCATCTGCTATAAGCTGCTTCAGGTAGGCCACCTCCGGCGCGTAGCGCATCTGTGTTCCGATTGCAGCGATAACGCCTTTCTGCCTGGCCAACGCTGCCAGTTTCCTGCCTTCCCCTAGTCCGTTTCCCAAAGGCCATTCGCAAAAAACATGTTTGCCGGCATTCAGTGCTGCGCTGACCAGTTCAAAGTGATAGGGGACTTTTACGGTTACCACAACCAGGTCAATCTCGCTTGAGCTAACCAGTGATTGCGCATCCTTAAAGGCAAGGGGAAGATTTAAGGACTGTGCTGTTTTTTTTGAGCTCTCGTAACTTCGGTTGGCCACTCCAATGATCTCGAAGTCATCAGACAATGACCTTAATGCGGGTAAATGGGCTGCTGCTGCCCAGTGGCTGTCGGGATTAAGCCCGATGAATCCTATGCGGATTTTTTGCTTATTCATATGATGGGTGTTGTTAAAACATAAACTATTCAGCCTTTGCGTAAAAATATTGCATAAGGGGAATCCGCCAACTGACAGCGGCAGATTTGATCGGTTCGTAGCTGAAGATCTCTTTGCCCCTATCCTTAATCGTGATCCTGAAAGGCTGTTTAAGTTTTTTGGTAAAATGGGTGATGGTAAGGTATTCCGCCAGGTCTTCGTGCCAGCTGGAGGTAGCGTATAGTGAGACAAAAGGCTTTTTGGCAGCTGATTCATAGATCTCCCTTGCGAGATGTATAGGCAATAGCCTGGCCCCGCCACGAAAGCGGCTGCGCAAGGTGAGGGTGTCAGCGAGGTTTGCATTTAGCTCAGTCCGGTCGGTCCAGATGCCTTGTGTAAAGTTTTTTTTCAGGTCTGCCTCCCTGTCAAAAGTCCCCCTGGTTTTCTTCATTCCCAGCAGGTCAAGGGAGCCATCTACAACATGGGTCGCCTCGTGCAGGAGTACATAAAGTATTGCGTCAAGCCTGCCTGCATCGATGGAAACCTGCAAACTTGGGTTATCTTTTTCATAATAGCCCATTTCCTTCCAGGTTAGCCACTGGGAGACATCCTGTTTTAAAATCTCGGCCCTAAAAGTGATGGTAAAAACCGGGAATGGGCTCTCCGGGTTCATCGTTGCAGTCAGTGCTGTATTGGGCATGTTGTCCAGAAAACTGATGCCCAGCAGGTGGTCCTTCAAAACACGGGCATGTAACGGAGGAAGCATTTTAAAGGCCCTGACGACCTTAACACTGTCGGCTTTGCTAAGTCTGTGAAGTGTCGGGGACATCCCAGCATCCCGGAATTTCTGGATTACTTCGGGCGGTGTATTCCCGATCCTTGCGGTCAGTGGTTTAGATGGATCAAGCCCGTACTTTTTTTGAACAACTTTTTTATGCTCACTCAGATCATGGCTTGTCGATTGCCCCTTGATGATCAGGGGAGAAATGAAAAGTATGCTGAACAGTATCAGTATTGTGGTGCAGGTATTTGTTTTGATTGACATTTGGATTATGGTAAAAAAATAGCAATGCTGCCGGAGAAGAACAATTTCCATTGCTGCATTGCTATGGTCAGGTGATTGGCAATTGTGTTCAGGCGAATGTGCTTTAACACCAGCTATCCGGTGATTTTTAGTGATCCGACCAGCCCGTTCTGAAACGTGAAATTAAAGCGCAGTACCGCCGGGCTACCGGGAAATGTTCCGGAAACCTCCGCTTCAAGTACCGAGCCATTTGCACTATCATTATAGCTGATCGGTTTTAGCACGCTCTGATACTCCTGGTTTGACTTTTCTATCCAGTTCTGGATCTCCTGTTTTCCGTTATGTGTCTTTCCTTCGTCGAATACTACTGCATCGTCTGAAAAAAGGGAAGCATAAGCTGCTCCGTCGTGGATGTTCTGTGCTTCTACTAAGTCTGATATTAATTTTGGTAGGTTCATAATATTTATTTTTAAATTAACATATTGATGTACAAATTTCGATAGTACCTGCATAACCTGCAATAAGGGAACTACGATTCAGATAGGGAATAATTTATCCCTATTGATTGTTCGCTGGTCTACAGGCGTCCGAGCGAACTGCAACGTAAAATACCAGATACAAGCCGCCGTGTCATCAACATCCAGCTAAAAGAACTGGAGGAACATGAACTGGTGACCAGGACGATCTACCCGGTAATGCCTCCAAAAGTTGAGTATACACTTACCGATTTCGGCAGGACGCTGATACCTGTACTTGCTGCTATCGGACGCTGGGGAGATGAAAATCAGCAAAGGTTAAAGCGGGCCATACTGAAGGGATATCCGGACTATGATCAATCAATGGCGATTTAAATCGCTATGACATGAGGTTAACCGGCATCGATTATTCCTGGCAGCAGCTAATCAATCCTGATTCCATGCCCGTCAGGTAGCCTTTGAATCGATGCGCCCATCTGAATGATATGTAACCTTCTGCTCATCTGTCAGGTCGTTCAAATGCGGGAACTGTCCATCTTTAAACTTCCGGTACAGCGGAGCGATTTCTTCCATCGAATCGGCTACGAAAGGTCCGTGCTGGACAACCGGAACATGATGTGGCTGTCCAGCATAAAGCACAAAATGCGTATCCTCATCCGGTGCCTCCAGGGTAAGCCGGCCACTGCCTTTTTCGTTCGTTCTTTCCAGCCATCCAGCTTGCCCGGAACTGATAATTTTGTCACCCACCTTTAGCCGGCCTTGAATCACATAGACCAGGCCATGATAATGCAATGGAATTTCCTGATTTACCAACGCAAGCTTTTTCAGCCTGAATTCAATCAGGATAAATGGTGTATGGGTTTTCAGGGGAGAGACCAAACCGTTGCTGCTGCCACCGTAAACACGGATTTCATATTCGCCGGTCTTAATTGTTGGCACATCTTCGAGTAATATTTTTTGCAAAAAAGGCTGGGCATACCGCTGTTCAGGTGGTAATACCAGCCATACCTGTAAGATGCGCAGTTTTTGCTTTGAAGTGATCTCCTCGGTGTGGATGATTCCCTTTCCCGCCGTCATCAGCTCAAAACTTCCCGTTTTCCATTCCCTGTTATTACCTTCCAGTACCAAAGTCAGGGTCTCAAATCCAGCGTGGGGATGTGCTCCCCCCACTGGCGCTCCGCCGGGCAGGTCCAATATGTCATCCATAAACAGGATAAAAGGATCGCTGTCTTTGTAGCTGACACCATCAAGGACAGCCATCGCCTTGTGCCCATTGCCCAAAAATCCATTGTGCCAATGGTTTTCAGTGATTATTAATATGCTTCTGTTTCTCATGGTTGTTCGATATTTTTTGCCGGAAAAATTCTTTGTCCCAATTCAGGGAAACGCACGATAGCCGTGACCCAAAGCAAAATCTGGACAGAAACTGCCATTGCTATGGGTTGCTGGTGCTGCAGGTGGGTTACAATGGCTCCACCCAGATAAGCCACTAAGAGCATTGTTCCCAGCACCCCTGTTCTTGGAATGATGAAAAGCAGCAGTGAGAGGATTTCGATCACACCGATGAACTGATAAGTTGCAGTATTGACCCCGAACGCAGTGGCCTGTGCCATGGCAGTTTCATTCAGCGTAATTTTCATTATGGCACTCATCGTGAGGAGCAGGCCTAAGATGGCCGTCAAAATCCATCCCGTAACTTTGATTGTTTTCTTTGACATGACTATCAATTGTTGATTAAGCCACAAATTTCCGAACAAATACTATACATTTGTTATCTGTTACAAAAAGGATAGTACTTACAAAAAGAATAGTATATGGCAAATCATACGATCGAAAGTTGTGCAAAAGCCAAAATGGCAATACGCGATACGCTGGACATAGTGGGCGGAAAATGGAAATTAATCTTGATTTCAGTGCTTCAGAGCGGCAAAAAAGGATTCAATGAGTTATCCAGGGAAGCGGCCATATCCCCGCGCATCCTGTCCAAGGAATTGCAGGAAATGGAAATGAACGGACTGGTAAGCCGAAAGGTATGCGATACTAAACCCGTTACTGTCCAGTATGAACTTACGCCTTATAGCCAAACCCTGGATGATGTATTGACAGCGATGGAAAAATGGGGATTCCAGCACAGGAATAAAATCATCCAGGGTATAAAGTAATCACGAACTGGTTACGGGAATGGTGTACTAGGTCGTAGGGATGGTGCCGCCGTCGATTACGAATTCTGTACCCGTTAGATAACCCGCCCTTGGAGAAACAAGGAAGCCAACCATTTCCGCTACCTCTTCCGGCTCGGCGGGTCTGCCATACGGAATCCCGCCCAAAGCATCCATCACGCCTTGGGTAGCCTGTTCAATTGAAATTGCTGAACTTTGCGATATTCGCTCCATCATTCTCTTGGCACCATCAGTCATGATCCAACCCGGAGATACCGTTAACACCCTGACACCTTTCGAAGCCACCTCATTGGAAGGCCCCTTGCTGTAGTTGGTCAGCCCTGCCTTTGCTGCCGCATAAGGAAGTGTACTGTCATATAAAGGCAGCCTCCCCTGTATGGATGCGATGTGAACGATCACACCTGTTTTCTGTTGGATCATCTGCGGCAGAAAACTCCTATCCAGTCTGACCGGAGCAAGTAAGTTGGTCTGCAAAGTCTCTTCCCAGTGTTCATCGGTCAAGGCACTAAAGCCACCAGCGGGAGTTTCACTGCCTCCTAAGCTAGTCACCAGGATATCAAGTTTGCCATATTTTGATCGTACTTCAGCCACCACCTTATCCGTTTCTTCTGCCCTGCTCAGATCCGCCGGAATAAAATGAAGATTCTCATCATATATCACAGGCTCGTTCCTTGCCGTAATGATGACCTGAGCTCCGGCAGCCAGTAACCTGTCAGCAATAGCTTTTCCGGTTCCCTTTGTTCCGCCTGTTACCAGGGCAACCTTTCCTGATAGTTCGTTAGGCATTGTCATCAACAAACCGGGCAGGCTGGTTCTCTTCATATCCGGAACCAGGTCAAAGGCATCCTTCCTTTACCAGTTGCTGCATTCGTCTATTCACCGATACCTTGCATTTTTTGCTGTCTTTTTCGCGCTTTAACCAAATGGGTGTATTCCTACGGTACTTGTAAATAACCTTTGCTTTGATATATCAACAGTTTCTTCAGGGGAAAATGTACAATATATCCTTCCATTTATCCATTCCAGCGGGGTAGCTGAAAAACGAGTTTTGTAGGGACAAATAGGAACATAACCAGAAGCTCGCTTCTAACCAGATTTCGATTTGCAGTTTAAACATAATTTGTGACCTAATGAAAACTACACAAGACCGCACCCTGGGTGCATTCGAAAAAACGTTCTGGCTACTTGACCAGATCGATTCCAAAGACTTTGCGCTTGCCGCAGAAATAGCAGGTACAGCAACAGTTGAAAAATGGAATCTCGCTATCTCCGCAGTACAGCGCAGACATCCCAACCTTTCGGTCAGGATCGTAATGGATGAATTTTCAAGACCAGTAAAACAGCACGCAGACAAGCTGCCCATTCCATTTAGGGTGATCCATGTTGATGCTGACTACCGCTGGGAACAGGAAGTAGAAAAAGAGCTGGCGCAAAGATTTAACACCGCAGAAGGGCCGCTTATCAGGGTGGTGCTGGTACAAAAGCCGGATTCTACCGTGCTGATCATTGCTGCAAACCATACGCTCGCCGACGGCACTTCAGTAAGTTATCTGATCAGGGATCTGCTGAAAGCAGTAAACGGAACAGAACTGGAGAAATTTGAAAACCAACTGTCCAACGATCAAACTTTGGGATTGCCCGATGACGAGCCAGTCCAAACTGCACCTAAAAATGAATTGGGAATAAGTCAAAGGATGGTTAGTCCCAAAGTATCATCGCTGCGCCTTTCGGCAGCGGCAACCGACCGCCTTAGAAACAGGGCCAGGGAAGAAAACACCACTGTTCATGGCGCCATCTGCGCAGCGGCTATTGTGGCATCCAGAAAGATGCGGTCGGAATGGTCAGAGGTTAAAATGGAACTGATTTCGCCCATCTGCACCAGGGGCGTATTAAATCTGGATGACAATTTTGGCCTTAATATCACCACACACCCGGTATTCTTTGAAAACGAACAGGCGCTATCTTTCTGGGAGCTGGCAAGACTAGCAAAAACAGGCCTTGAGGGGACCGCAACCGTAGCGCACGTGCGCAATTACCTGGGGTTTTTCAGGGAATTAACCTTTGGCCATAACGATATCCAAAAAATGCTGGAGATCCTGAAGGGTGCATTTAACCATCAGATTATGGTGACCAATCTTGTTAACGTGAAATACGATACAGACTTTGGCCCACTGAAGCTCCATGCACTTTATGGTCCAATGGTGAGATCCGGAAAAGGAATGGAGCAAACAATAGGTGCAGTGAGCACCAACGGATCTCTTGGCTTAACCAATACCAGCGATACACCAATAAGTGGGCTGCTTGAAGAAATTGAATATATTCTTTTACAGGCATCTAAGGTAGATTTAAGTAATTCCGGCAATTTCCAAAGTAATAACAATGGCGGCCAAAGCTGTCCGTTACGCTAATAAATAGTGCAGACCCGGTGGATGATATGCCGCCGGGTTATTGTATTTATTCGCATTTCATGTTATTAAAATACTTATCACCCTTGCGTATGGGTAAAAGAAGCTGCATCACTATATGTTCTTTGCGCGAGTACAATTTGAATATGTTCATTCATTTTTTGATTTATAGTGTTTCTTCTGCCTATACTGGCCCTCTACTTTGTTTGTTACAACTTTCTCAAAATGAACCATTGCCTCACCATGTTCGTAAAAGTTAGAAAGATTGAAGCTTGACTCTACTGATCAAAAGCTCATCGAAAGATGGGCTTTTTTTGTTTAAAGCATTTCATTTTATCTAAGCCGAGTCGGAGACTATTTTTTTATTGGCTATTCCGTAGAACTCCTGCGGAACGCCACGGATAGTGGGGGATGATCAGTAGCAGCACCCGAATTTTATGTATAGTGGCCATTTTGCGGAAAAACAAGTGCCACTTTTGGAATAATCCCCACGAAAGATTGTTGTACTGCGTTAAATAATGAAAAAGGGAATAGTAATTTCTTACTAATCCCTTATCTAAATTAACGCTCTCGACCAAACATCCTATTTTATTTTCAGAAAATAAAAACTCAAATGTCGGAAAATCACATTTATAAAAACGGCAAGCTGGTAAACAATGCCGTTTTTATTTAGCTACTAATACTTTCCTATTAAAACAGCAACCCTACTTTAACAGCAAGCCCGTAATAGCGGTTTTTTGTTATTGCAGGTTCACCTTTGATAGTTTGATCACTATAACCTAAGCTCCCAATCATACCCATTTTCGGACCTACTTTAAATTTGTATCCTCCACCTAAGTTGAACATTTGGCCTTTCCTAAAATTGTCGTCAATTTTCAAACCTGTACCAGCGTCTCCATAAACAAAGAATGTATTATTCTCATTTTTGAAGTAATATCTCACATCTAAAAACAACTGGAATAGATTATTATTATTGAAATAACTGTCATTATCCGTATAGTTCTCTAAACCAATCCCTGCTCCTAGCGATATCTTATTTGTTAAAAATACACCATTGATATTTCTTAAACTTAGAGCGTAAGCACCGGAGGTGCCGCCATCATATTTATTTGGGCTAACCTGAATATCATAAGTATGATTACCACCTGTATAGCCCACCTCAGTAAGGTTAAAATATCCTTTTTCCTGTTTAGTAATCGTTTGAGCATAAATTGCATGCGCTGCGATTAGCGCAAGCCCAAATAAACATAGTTTTCTTTTCATGGTTCTTATTCTTTCATTTTAAAATTTAATCTTATTGACCTCCATTGATTGTCCCATTTAACAGCACCAATAATTGTCCCTTTATCAACATTATACGACTTGGCAAGTTTATCTGTTATAAGTGATGCAGCAGCCTGACCTATGTCGAATGCTAATTTATTAGGATTGGTTGATAGCTTTATTTCAATCATTCTAAAATCTAATGGAATATCGATCATGTCCGTATTGTATTCCCGAAGTTCCTGAGGAGATACAATTGTATACAAGTTATAATCGCCATTTAGATATGTAGTTTTGCTAATTCCTCCCACATATGATTTTGGCATATTCTCCATATCATTAATTGAGAGGTATTTCACTTCACCATAACCGTTCAATGGATAGATTGGGAATTTATAATTACTTGCATTAGGGCTTATTAATGAGCCACTAGAAGGTGCAGACCGTGTTAGTACCTCTTTTAATTTAGCCCATCCGGCATTGATTGCGAACTTAAATTTACTCGAAGGAATATCTACATCTTCCAGATGATTTATTGGTAAAAGTCCTCCAGGAATGGTAACGGTAAATATTTCATTATCGCCACGTTTCATATACCAGCCATATAAATTATAACGTTTGGCATAGCTATTACCACTTCCCCACATTGGCACACCATAAAATGGGTTTTCTGTTGGATTAATTAAAAAGGGCTGACCAATTGAAGGAGCAAATTCGTTATTAGGTAATCCTATCTTTTCTACACCTATTGGAGCTTTATAAGAAATATAATCCCAACCAGCTCTAATTTCCTGAGCATCCGTTTTATTCCACCAAAACCAGCCCTTTTTCTGACATTTAACTTTTATGCCAAGTGTTTTGATAACCCCATAATTTCTGTTATACATCAACGCACTCATGCGATATTTGTTATTAAAGTTATTATATCGCGTTGAATTATCAAAAAACGTTTGCAGGATGCTACCAACACCTGTTCTGAATTCGATTGGATAATCAATATTGTTATTATACGCCGGATCAGCCGCAGGTTGTGTACCCATGATCAGATTATCTAAAAAGTAACTCTGACGGTTTTCAATCGGCAGTTCTTCAGGGTTTGAAGGTGGCGTTACTCCGTTTCCTCCAGTATTTCCAGCGTCATTTATATTTGGAAAAATGAGCGGGTCTAATACAGCATCAGACGGAAAAACTGTTACTTCAGGTTGCGGTAGGTCTTCTTCAATAAAAGAATCAACAAAGTAGACACTTTGATTGAGCAACCTTACATCGTTATATTGAGTGCTCTCTACTTGAACTGCATCCATTAAAATTGGTGTGGCTTGATCCTCTAGCCTTACGGTGTAGTCGTTTTGTAGGGCAATGTCTGCAAACACATTATTTAAAGCTGCGTAATTATTCGCATTGGTAAAAAAAGTTCCGTAAGGCGTAACCTTATAAATTATATTCTCTACCTGAATTTCGCCTTCAACATTTAACATTGATTGAAACACCTGATCATCAACAATCTCTGTCATTACTTCATCATAAGTAGGCGCAACCTCTTCGTAAGCACCTTGATCTGAGTTTACATTTGATTTGGTTATTGGCTTTAAAGAAGCCTGCAACGATGCTTTTCTAGCCATCATTAATGGCGATGTTGCTTTAATCGATTGTGATGTTTTACTTATCACAGTTGGCTTATGATGAAAAAGAGAAACAAATTCAGGAAAGCTATTTTTAATATTTGATGGCAATTCTTTACTATTCTTTTTTCTCATTTCAGAATACAAATTGTCAAAGGCAGTCTTCGACATGGATAGCCTATCTTTAGCCCCGGCCTCAATTCCGTCTGAAATGTCTGCTGTTTTTTCTTTCTTACAACTTTGAACTGTTAGTCCAATGAGAGCGCATAAGAGCAACATTGCCCTTAGGAATTTAAATTTTGTTTTGTTCATGATTAGCGTTATTAATTGTTTAAAAAAGTTTCTGGTTTGGGTGTGACATTTTAATAAAATCAAAATATCATGTCAGGCTCAGAGGTTTACTTAACGGAATACCGAAAAAAACCTTAAACAATAAGAATAGATTTTGAGAGTGGAGAGATTAGACATTTTTTATGATTAGATTGCTCAAAGAAGCATCAAAAATGTTACATAGTTTTTTTTCTTACACCAACCCCTCACAACTTTACACGAAATCCCATTACTTTATTACACGAAAAGATTTTTAAGCTTTTTAAATATTGATCTACACAAAGTAGTTACAAGTACATTAAACCATTTCGCAACGAAAAACCCGTAATTTATATTATTACTTTGCTATAAACTACAGGTCTTAAACTTACCCGATCACAAGGTCTAAAGCTTGATTGAATTCTTTATTAGAAAAATTTGACTGGTATATCATGGTTGTTTGAATACGCTCGTGTCGAGATAGCTCTTGAACTGGGGGTTTCGGCAATTGTAGACAACGGATTCCGTTCCAAACTGTACACCCGTAGATTAGCCCGACTTTGAGCAGGACATCTTGAGTGACCCGTTTCAAAGTTTTGGATGTAAGAAGAGTTGTTGTGATTGCCAGAGCTAACCATCGGAAATACATGCAGGAAATTTTTGAAAAGATGCCCGGTGTAGAAGTGAAGAATATCAATGAAATAGCGTAACGAGACCTTAAGCTCCAGGCAAACCTTGCCGCTTTCTGTCCTGAATTAAGGCGATAACCAGAGAAAATAGTTCTTGCTTAAGTACCCTGTAAGTCGAAGTCAGGTGAAGCATAGTATGTTCCATCTGCTTTTGCTTTATCCAAAGCAATTCTCCATGGCCGTCAATAAGATTTTCTGTTTGTCCCTCCAGTACTTTTATATAATCGATCAGATCCGTATCAGCACTATATTTATCCTGTTCAAGCTGTAAGAATTTTTTACCGACGGCTTTTAGGTCATCAATATATGCTGGGCCAGAGAGTAGTATAAAATGGTTATCAAGCAAATGATGAAGGAAACCTATTTCAATTTTAAAAAAATCAATGTCTGATGCCCAGTGCTTTGCGATAGCATGATATTGGATATATGCCGGGGAAGTACTATTTGTAGTGTTCATTTATGTTTTGTTAGGGTTAAATTATGAAGGGAATATTAGCATGGGAACAGGATTATACAGCGCGCACTTATCTTTGAAATATTGCTGGGTAAGGGAATTAAAATGAAAATGCTGGTCTACCAGAACCAAGAGGTCGGCCTTCATTTCGTTCACTACAATTTCCAGCGTATCTATAGCTTCGCCTTGATTTAGTATGTTTAGGAAGAGTTTCTTGTAGCCTACATTCAGGCTGACTTCATCATTAAACACCTCTTCTGCCTGATCGGTCTTCATCATTGGAAGGCCACTGGCCGAAGCGTGTGCAATAACCAGATTAGCATCCCAACAGGTGGCAAAGTCTGCCAGAAACTTTACTGTCCCAATGCCACAGAAACGCAGGTCAGTTATATACACCATCCGTTTGAGTTCATTCTCAGACCATGAGGAAGGAATGATCAATAGCGGCACCCGAATTTTATGTAGTAGGTTATGAATGGCAAGATTAACATTCAGCAAAGCCTGAGGCAGAAATTCATCCAAACCCTTTATCACCATTAAGATTTCGTTTTCGCTGGCCAGCCTATATAGGTCCCCTGTTTCAAAAGAAAAACTCAGTTCCTGAATTACAGGTTTAAATCCCGGATAGCGCATTTTTCTTTCAGAAAGAATTTTCATCAGCTTAGAATCGACTGCTACAGCATCCTGTACCTCTGGGAACATTTCTGTCCATCCATATTCATCCGTGGTTAGATTTAGAACTGGCAAATTAGCCAGGATAATGTTTACCTCAATACGTTGCGCCAGGACCATTGCAAATATAGCAGCATGCTCAGACTCTGGACTATGATCGTTGATGATGATAATGGATTTCATTTGTTATTTGCTTTAAGCTATACACCGACAACAAAGGTCGGCATAGCTTAAAGCAAATGAAATGATGGTAGTCACGTTAATAGTTGCGGGTGATCATGAACCAAAGGTTTAGCACAGAAAAAATCACAAATAACGTGTTTTTTTAATCGGCCTGAAGGTACATCTGCTTATAATAAGCTTCTGCCATTCTCGCTGACTCGAATTCAGGGATAACACCTTTTATAGCGCTTTGAACCATATTAAACCATTTTGACGGATTATCGTAGTAAGTAGGTAAAACTGTTTTTTCCAGCGCATCCATTAAGTTGGCATTCTCTTTTTTATCTCTTTCCTCTTCGGATAGCGAACCTTCTGCAGGCTCAATAAGAAAACAGTTTTCTCCATTTAGCGCAAACTCAGGAATCCATCCATCCGGAATAGAAAGGTTGATAGCGCCATTCATAGCCGCTGTCATGCCGCTGGTTCCTGAAGCTTCACGGTACATTTTTGGATTATTAAGCCATACATCAGCTCCCTTTTTTAGAAGTGAGGATAAACCGAGTTCATAACCTACCAAAACGGCACAATTAGGAAACGCCTTTGTTTTATCAATAATCTGATTGAAGATTTGGTTTGCGCCACTATCTTCCGGATAGGGTTTTCCTGCCCAAATGATCTGTATAGGATATTTTGAATGCTTTAATAACATTTCGAAACGCGTCCAGTCGCGCATCAGCAGATCTGCCCGTTTGTATCCGGCAAAGCGCCTGGCCCATACCAGGGTAAGCACATTTTCATCAAACAGCTTTCCTGTCTGATCGGCCACTTGCCGAAACAAGCGTGATTTTAATTCCTTTTTCCGGTCTAAAAACGCCTGTTGGTTATGCTCATTTACGCGCAGAGCGATAGCCTTATCCTGCCAGTATTTTTGATTCTGTGCATTGGTTATGGAAACAATCTCACATATGCCATTATAGCCTCCCCACATTTCGCGGGCAACTTCACCATGAAGTTTAGAAACAGCGTTTGCTTTGCCAGAAAACTTCAATGCTGCCAGCGTATAATTAAACTTCTCGCCCTCCATTCCCAGCACAAATTTAACTTCATGTTCCTGCATGTGGTAAAAGAACGACATCTCTTTTAACAGCGAGAAATCATGTTCTTCATTACCTGCAAGCTCAGGGGTATGGGTTGTAAACCGCATTCTTTTTTTAATCTCTTCGAGATTTTGATACTTTGAATACAGATAAAAATTAAGTGGCACCGCATGCCCTTCATTCATATGATAGTAATCTGGCTGCAGGTTGAGCTGATCCAACAGCATTCCGCCACCAATCCCCAGAATGATTGACTGTGCAATCCGGGTGGCCTCGTTTGGGTCGTATAACCGGTGAGTAATGCTCCTGCTTACTTCATCATTTTCAGGAAGATTGGTACTCAGCAAAAATAAAGGCGCGGTGCCAAATGTGGCAGGCCGCAATAAAAATGCTTTGACTTTAACGGTAGCACTATGTACCGGAACAGAGAGAACAATTCCTGTATCTTCCAGAAACGAATAATCTTTCTGAATGAAGGCCGGAACCATATTGTTATCCTTATCCCTTACCTGGTCGTAATAACCGTATTTCCAGAGCATGCCTATGCCTAATAAATTTTGTTTCAATTCGAATGCGCTCCGAAGATGGGATCCGGAGAGAAAACCCAGGCCTCCGCTATAAATTTTAAGGGACTGATCAATGGCAAACTCCATTGAAAAATAGGCTACACTGGTTTGATATGCTGCATCAGGGCTGTACCCAAATAGTTCGGTTCTGGTCATAGAAAACGTTTTGTTCGTGGATTATTTTATTGGAGAATTAAGAAATTGTTAAAAAGAACCTGTTTATATATTCAGGATCTAATAATGAGTTCCTTAAAGTATTCTACAAAAACCAAACCAATGAACCTGTCCGCACTAAATTGTTCCCCATTTTTGAAAGATTTTTTTGATAAGCCTTCCCAAAGGCAGATATGGCCAGCGCATCATGTTTTTGGAAAGCACTACAAATAAATACCGGCTGGAGATCCAGTTCAATATACCCAATCTAAAAAGTAAATATCGACGGGATAAGCCGATTCCATTTTCCTTCTTATTGTTTTCCTTTTCACCAGATTTCATTAGTACTCCTTTCAAAGTGCAAATCCGGATGCAGGGGACCTATGAGATGCATAGGTTGGTCACTGTCATTTTTATAAGCATGCTTACTATCCAAGACCAGGTTTGTGCCCATGTAAACAATCAGGTTGCTTTTAAATGAAAACCTGACTTCTATTTTCTGAATAACATTTTTTACCCCCTTTACAGATTTTGCGACATGTTCTGCAGCAAGTTTTTTGGCATAGCTATCCACTGATCCTTTAAGGGTAACCAAACCATGTTCCACCGAAACCTCTATTTTCTCTACACCTACAAGAGAGTCGGTCGTGATTGCCAGTCTAACCTCCTCCGCTAATTTTTTATTCTTCTTTTTCATTATAATTTCCATTATCAATGGGTCAAATTTGCTCCTTCTCATCATCATATTTTGTTTATTTTATCTGCGCCCTTGAATCTCCAGTTTTTTATTTCTGGCATATCATCAAGATGTACACTTATGTATTCTTTATGGCTGGTTAATTTGTCCTCACAAAAACGGATGAATTTATCAGCCTGTTGCTGGAACCGTGGAACGCGTTTAACCGCTTCCATAGCTAAATGATACCGGCTCATCTGATTTAATACCACCATATCAAATGGTGTGGTGGTTGTTCCTTCCTCCATAAAGCCCCGAACATGAAACCGTGCGGGATCTGGCCGTCCATGAACCAGATCATGAATAATACGGACGTAACCATGGAATGCAAAAATCACCGGGGCAGCATCGGTAAACAGGTCTTCAAAATATTCATCGCTTAATCCATGCGCATGATATGCTCTTGGAGAAAGGGCCATTAAATCAACCACATTAACAACCCTTACCCGAAGCTCAGGCAGGTGTGTGCGGAGAATTTCGGCGGCTGCGATAGTTTCCTGGGTGGGTACGTCTCCGGCGCATGCCAGGATCACCTCAGGTTCACCAGGATCATTTCCAGCCCATTCCCAAACGGATGCACCTTTTTCACAATGCGCTACAGCTTCCTCCATCCCTAACCACTGCAGCTCAGGTTGTTTGCCAGCAACTACAACATTAACATAGTTTTTACTTCTCAGGCAATGATCCATCACCGATAACAGCGTATTGGCATCGGGTGGTAAATAGATCCTGATTACACTGCTTTTTTTATTGACCACCGTATCAATAAATCCTGGCCCCTGGTGACTATATCCATTATTATCCTGCCTCCATACATGAGAGGTTAACAGATAGTTTAACGAAGCTATTGGCTTACGCCATGGGATTTCCTGAGTGGTCTTCAGCCATTTTGCATGCTGGCTAACCATGGAGTCGACAATGGTTACGAAAGCTTCATAACAAGGAAACAGCCCATGCCTGCCCGTTAACAGATAACCTTCCAGCCAGCCCTCGCAAAGGTGCTCGCTCAATACTTCCATTACCCGGCCATCCGGAGATAA
>Ga0163161_10000397_pt1 | contig 36318 bp, 44 predicted proteins | sample S45metaG_FD_129847 | JGI IMG/M metagenome (GOLD analysis project Ga0163161, IMG submission 129847) | Switchgrass rhizosphere microbial communities from Kellogg Biological Station, Michigan, USA - S4-5 metaG | ecosystem: Host-associated > Plants > Roots > Rhizosphere > Soil | place: USA... | reverse complement strand
TGCGTGGGCCGACATCATGAAGCGCGCCAAGCTCGTGCAGCACCACAAGATCTCGCGCGAAGAGCTCAACGTGCGCGAGCACATGAGCATCGTGCTGCGCCACCTGCAGGGGCAGCGCTTCGTGGAGTTCGAGAAACTCTTCGACGTGTCGCGCGGCGCGCCCGTGCTGATCGTCACCTTCATCGCGATGCTCGAACTCGCGAAGGAAACGCTGATCGACATCACGCAGGCGGAAGCCTTCGCGCCGATCTACGTGCGGCTGGCGTATTCGCCGGCCTGACCCCCGCCCCGCCGCACTTACCACCGAGGATCCCGCCGTGCTCGATTTCGACGTACTCATCGTCGGCAGCGGCCTCGCAGGCCTTTCCGCCGCGCTGCACCTGGCGCCCACGCACCGCGTGGCCGTGCTCACCAAGCGCGCGCTGAACGACGGCTCCAGCGCCTGGGCGCAGGGCGGCATCGCCGCGGTGCTGGCCGCGGGCGACAGCTTCGATGCGCATGTGGAAGACACGCTGGTCGCCGGCGCGGGCCTGTGCGATCCCGAAGCGACGCGCTTCGTCGTCGAGCACGCCCCCGAGGCCATCGGCTGGCTGCGCGAGCTGGGCGTGCCGTTCTCGGAAGAAGGCGGCGATCTGCACCTGACGCGCGAAGGCGGCCACAGCCAGCGCCGCATCGTGCACGTGACCGACGCCACCGGCGCGGCCGTGCAGCAGGTGCTGATCGAGCGGGTGCGCCGCACGCCGAACATCACGCTCTTCGAGCACCACACGCTGGTCGACCTGGTGACCGGCACCAAGCTCGGGCTGCAAGACCCGGCCTGCGTGGGCCTCTACGCGCTGGACGACGCCACCGACGAGGTGCTCGCCTTCCGCGCGCCGCACACCATCCTGGCGACGGGCGGCGCGGGCAAGGTCTACCTCTATACGACGAACCCCGACACGGCCACGGGCGACGGCATCGCCGCCGCGTGGCGAGCGGGTTGCCGGGTGTCGAACATGGAGTTCATCCAGTTCCACCCGACCTGCCTGTACCACCCGCATGCCAAGTCGTTCCTGATCAGCGAGGCGGTGCGCGGTGAAGGCGGCTTGCTGAAGTTGCCCGACGGCACACGCTTCATGCCGAAACACGACGAGCGCGCCGAACTCGCCCCGCGCGACGTGGTGGCTCGCGCCATCGACTTCGAGATGAAGAAGCACGGGCTCGATTGCGTCTACCTCGACATCTCGCACCAGCCTGCCGCGTTCCTGAAGGAACACTTCCCCAACATCCTCGCGCGCTGCGCCGAGCTGGGCATCGACATCACGCGCGAACCGATTCCCGTGGTGCCGGCCGCGCACTACACATGCGGCGGCGTGCTCAGCGACCTCGCCGGCCACACCGACGTGCCGGGCCTCTACGCCATCGGCGAGACCGCCTGCACGGGCCTGCACGGCGCCAACCGCCTGGCGAGCAATTCGCTGGTCGAGTGCATGGTGTTCGCGCGCGCCGCGGCGAGCGCCATCGCCGGCGCGCCGGTGCATGACAGCGCCGACCTCCCCGCGTGGGACGAAAGCCGCGTCACCGATGCCGACGAGGCCGTCGTCATCTCGCACAACTGGGACGAGCTGCGCCGCTTCATGTGGGACTACGTGGGCATCGTGCGCACCAACAAGCGCCTGGAGCGCGCGAGCCATCGCATCGCGCTGCTGCAGGCCGAGATCCAGGAGTTCTATGCGAACTTCCACGTCACGCGCGACCTGCTGGAACTGCGCAACCTGGTCCAGGTGGCCGAGCTGATCGTGCGATCGGCCCAGGCCCGCCACGAGAGCCGCGGGCTGCATTTCAGCCGCGACTATCCTTCGCTCGCCGAGCCGACGGCCCCCACCGTGCTGGTGCCGCGGACGGACTGACGACCCACCCACCTCGCGTTTGTCTTCACTCAAGGATGCCCGGCCACCGACGCCCGCAGGGAGAAACCCAACCATGTCGAACAGCACCACCACCCCATCGCCAGAAACCACGTCCGCCTCGCCCTACGGGACGCTGCCCCCGGCCTCGACGCCCGCCTTGCGCAAGCCCGTGAGCCTGCCGCGCCTGGCGGACATGCATGCGCGCGGCGAAAAGATCTCGATGCTCACCGCCTACGACGCCACCTTCGCGGCCATGGCCGATGCGGCGGGCGTCGATTGCCTGCTGGTCGGCGATTCGCTCGGCATGGTCTGCCAGGGCCTGAACAGCACCGTGGGCGTGAGCCTGGAGACCATGCGCTATCACACCGACAGCGTCTCGCGGGGCCTGCGCCGCGTGCAGGGCACGGCCTGGCTGATCGCCGACCTGCCCTTCGGCAGCTACCAGGAATCGCGCGAGCAGGCGCTGCGCAGCGCCACGGTGCTGATGCAGGCGGGCGCGCACATGGTCAAGCTCGAAGGCGGCGGCTGGACGACCGAGACGGTGCGCTTTCTGGTCGAGCGCGGCATTCCGGTGTGCGCGCACCTGGGCCTCACGCCACAGACCGTGCATGCGCTCGGCGGCTACCGCGTGCAGGGCAAGGGCGATGCCGGCGCGCTGCTCAAGCAACACGCGCATGCGCTGCAGGACGCGGGCGCCGCGATGCTGGTGCTGGAAATGGTGCCGGCCGCGCTTGCCGCCGAACTCACTGCCGAGCTTAAGCACTGCGCCACCATCGGCATCGGCGCGGGCAAGGCCACCGCCGGGCAGGTGCTGGTGTTGCACGACATGCTGGGCATCAACCTCGGGAAGATGCCGAAGTTCGTGCGCAACTTCATGGCCGACGCGCCGGGCGTGCTGCCCGCGCTCAAGGCCTACGTGCAGGCCGTCAAGGACGGCAGCTTTCCCGACGATCAACTCCACGCCTGGTAAAGAAAAAGGGGACCGACTCCATGTACATCACACACACCATCGCCGAGCTGCGCGACCACCTTTCCGCTTTCAAGCGCCCCGCTTTCGTTCCGACGATGGGCAACCTGCACGACGGCCACATCGCGCTCATCACGCAGGCCAAGCCGCTGGGTGACGTGACGGTCGCGAGCATCTTCGTCAACCGCCTGCAGTTCTTGCCGCACGAAGACTTCGACACCTATCCACGCACCTGGGAGAGCGATTGCGCCAAGCTGCGCGATGCCGGCTGCGACGTGCTGTTCGCGCCCGACGAGAAGGCGCTCTACCCCGAGCCGCAGACCTGCAAGGTGCACCCGGACCCGGCGCTCGCGGACATCCTCGAAGGGCACTTTCGCCCCGGTTTCTTCATCGGCGTGTGCACCGTGGTGATGAAGCTCTTCACCTGCGTGCAGCCGCGCGTGGCCGTGTTCGGCAAGAAGGACTACCAGCAGCTGATGATGATCCGGCACATGGTGCGGCAGTTCGCGCTGCCGATCGAGATCGTGGGCAGCGAGACCTTCCGCGCCGACGACGGGCTAGCACTGTCGTCGCGCAACGGCTACCTGAGCGAGACCGAACGTGCGGAGGCGGTGCAGTTGTCGAAGGCGCTCAAGGCGATGGCGGCCGCGGTGCAATCGGGCGAGCGCGATCTGGCCGCGATCGAGGCGAAGGCCATGCAGACGCTGGTGCAGCGCGGCTGGCAACCCGATTACCTGGTGCTGCGTCGGCGCACTGACCTTCAGGCACCCTCCTTCGGCCTGCACGGCGAACCGCTGGTGGCGCTGGCAGCGGCACGGCTGGGAAGCACGCGACTGATCGACAACCTCGAGATCGAGGCGCTGGCTGCATGACCTACAGCGTCAAGGAAATCTTCTACACGCTGCAAGGCGAAGGCGGCCAGGCAGGCATGCCGGCCGTGTTCTGCCGCTTTGCAGGGTGCAACCTCTGGACGGGCCGCGAGGAAGACCGCGCCAGTGCCGTCTGCCGTTTCTGCGACACCGACTTCGTCGGCACCGACGGCACGCTGGGCGGCAAGTTCAAGACCGCCGACCAGCTCGCCGACACCATCGCCGCGCAGTGGCCCGCGAACGACACCGAGCACCGGCTGGTGGTGTTGACCGGTGGCGAGCCGCTGCTGCAGGTGGATGCCGCGCTGGTCGATGCGCTGCATGCGCGGCGCTTTCGCATCGCGGTCGAGAGCAATGGCACGGTCGCGGCGCCCGAAGGCATCGACTGGCTCTGCATCAGCCCCAAGGCCGGCGCGCCGTGGGTGCAGCAACGCGGGCAGGAGCTCAAGCTGGTGTGGCCGCAGACCGCGTTCGACCTCGACACGATGGCGAGCACCGGCGAATTCACGCATCGCTTCCTGCAACCGATGGATGGCCCCGACCGTGTGGCCAACACCGAACTCTGCATCGCCGAATGCATGCGTCAGCCGGCCTGGCGCCTCAGCGTGCAGACCCACAAGATCACCGGCATCCGGTAGCCGCTCGTCTCTTTCTTTTTATGCGCTTCACCATCAGTCAACGCTTTTTCTTCGATGCCGCTCACACGCTGAAACGCGAGATCGAAGTGGAGGGCAGCCGCCGTATCCACGGCCATACGTATCACGCCGAAGTCTGGCTTGCCGGGGAGCGAGATCCCGTCACGGGCATGGTCATCGACCTGGGGTTGCTGAGGCGGCGGCTCGACGACGTGCGCGAGCTGCTGGACCATCATCTGCTGGACGATGTGGCGGGGCTGCACCCGCCGACGCTGGAAAACCTCTGCCTGTTCATTGCGGATGCGCTGCCGGAGTTCCGGGTGTCGCTTGCGCGCGTGCGTGTGTGGCGCGAGGCGCTGGGCGATAGCTGCACGCTGGAGTTCTAGGTCTTGCTCCCTCCCCTTCCGGGGGAGGGCTGGGGTGGGGCAAGCGGCGTATCCATCGAGCGCTCTGCCTGCCCCCATCCCAACCTTCCCCCAGAGGGGGAAGGAGCAATACGGGATCAGGCGGCGCCGATGCCGGCGATCAAGCTGCCGGGCGCCTGGCCATTCTTCAGGCCGGCGGTGAACGCCAGCATCCGGTCGATCGGCAGCCGCGCGCGCAGGCCCAGCGTCGGGTCGACGTGGATTTCTCCGGCACCGGTTTCCAGCGCATTTGCCAGTTCGGCGAGCCCGTTCATCGCCATCCAAGGGCAATGCGCGCAACTCTTGCAGGTGCCGCCGTTGCCGGCCGTGGGTGCCTCGATGAAGGTCTTGCCGGGGTTCAGCGTGCGCAACTTGTGCAGCATGCCGGTGTCGGTGGCGACGATGAATTCCTTCGCGTCCATGCGCTGCGCCGCATTCAGGATTGCGGAGGTTGACCCGACCGCATCGGCCAGCGCGATCACATCTGCCGGCGACTCCGGATGCACCAGCACCTTCGCCGACGGATGCTCCTTGATGAGCAGTTCGAGCTCCAGCGCCTTGAACTCGTCGTGCACGATGCAGGCGCCGTTCCAGCTCACCATGTCCGCGCCGGTCTGCCGCTGGATGTAGTCGCCCAGGTGGCGGTCGGGGCCCCAGAGAATCTTGCGCCCCTGCGCGTGCAGCGCGCCCACCACGTCGAGCGCACAGCTCGAGGTGACAAGCCAGTCGGCGCGCGCCTTCACTGCCGCGCTGGTGTTGGCGTAGACAACCACGGTGCGGTCGGGGTGCTGGTCGCAGAAGGCGCTGAATTCGTCGACCGGGCAGCCCAGGTCGAGGGAGCAGTTCGCGTCCAAGTCGGGCATCAGCACGCGCTTTTCGGGCGAGAGGATCTTGGAGGTCTCGCCCATGAAGCGCACGCCCGACACCACCAACGTGGTAGCCGCGTGGTCGCGGCCGAAGCGCGCCATCTCGAGCGAATCGCTCACGATGCCGCCGGTTTCCTCGGCCAGGTCCTGCAAGTCTGGATGCACGTAGAAGTGCGACACCATCACCGCATTGCGTTCGCACAGCAGGCGGCGGATGCGTTCCTTCAGCGCGACGCGCTGGTCCGCTGAAGGCTCGGCGGGCACGCGCGCCCAGGCGTGGCGGGTGTCGCACGCGGCACCCGCCTTCGCGGCGGGTTGCTCGTAGTCGACGTCGATGACCGGGGACGACATGGGCGGATCAGCTTTCCTGGAAACGCATCGAGAAATCGATGGCTTTGACATCCTTGGTCAACGCGCCGACCGAAATGCGATCGACACCGGTCTCGGCCAAGGCGCGCAAGCCTTCGAGCGTGACGCCGCCCGAAATCTCCAGCACGGCCTTGCGGTCGGCGCCCGCCTCGTCGTTGATGCGGACGGCCTCGCGCAGCGTGGGCAGGTCCATGTTGTCGAGCAGCACCATGCGTGCGCCGGCGCCGAGCGCCTCGCGCAACTGGGCCAGCGTTTCGACCTCGACTTCGACGAAGTCGGCCTGCGAAGCCACCGGCGCCACCGCGCGCAGCGCCGCGGCGACACCGCCGGCTGCGGCGATGTGGTTTTCCTTGATGAGCACCGCGTCGTAGAGGCCGATGCGGTGGTTCAGCCCGCCGCCGGTGCGCACCGCGTACTTCTGCGCGAGGCGCAGGCCGGGCAACGTCTTGCGGGTGTCGACGATGCGGGCGCGCGTGCCTTCGACGACGTCGGCGTACAGCGCGGTCTTCGTCGCTACCGCGCTCAGCAACTGCAGGAAGTTGAGCGAGGTGCGCTCGGCTGTGAGCAGCGCGCGGGCGGCGCCTTCGATTTCCAGCACGGTCTGATCGGCCGCGCAGCGTTCGCCTTCGGCGCAGAGCCAGGTGATGCGGGCCTCGGGATCGAGCTGCCTGATCGTCGCCTCGACCCAGGGCGCGCCGCACATCACAGCGGCTTCGCGCGCCAGCACGCGGGCGCGCGCCTTGCGATTCGGATCGACCAGCGAAGCGGTCAGGTCACCATCGGCGACGTCTTCCTGCAATGCCCGGGTGGCGTCGGCGAGGGCCAGCGCGGCCACGGCCGACGCTGAAAAATCGAAGCGAAGGCTCATGGCGCTTTGTCTCTGCGTTTTTTAGGAGGATTGGCGAGGGGAAGCCGCGGCGCCGGCCTGGACCGATTCGGGCACCGGGTCGCGCCCCGTGAGCGCGGCGACGGCGTCCTGGGGGCTCACGCGGCCATCGAGCAGCGCGACCACGCCTTCGGCGATGGGCATCTCGATGCCCAGGCCGCGAGCGCGCTGCACCACGGTGCGCGCGCAGTACACACCTTCGGCCACGTGGCCCAGCGAATCGACCGCTTGCGCCAGCGTGCGGCCCTGGGCCAGCAGCAGGCCGACCTTCCGGTTGCGCGACAGGTCGCCGGTGGAAGTCAGCACGAGGTCGCCGAGACCCGAGAGGCCCATGAAGGTTTCGGCACGGGCGCCGAGCGCGAGGCCGAAGCGGGTCATTTCGGCGAGGCCGCGGGTGATGAGCGCAGCGCGGGCGTTGAGTCCGAGTGCGAGCCCGTCGCACAGGCCCGTCGCGATGGCGAGCACGTTCTTGACAGCACCGCCGACCTCGACGCCGACGATGTCCTCGTTGGCGTAAACGCGCAACGCTGGTCCGTGGAAGGCATCGACGAGCGCGTCGCGCACCGCCGCATGCGGGCTCGCGGCGACCAACGCGGTCGGGCGGCCTTCGGCGACTTCCTGCGCGAAGCTGGGGCCGCTGAGCACGCCAGCTATCAAATCGGGAGCGACCTGAGCCCATATTTCATGAGCAAGCAGGCCAAAAGACGTGGCATCGCGCGCAGGCTCGACGCCCTTGCAAAGCCATGCCACCGGCGCGGTGCAGCCGCGCAGCGCGACGAGCTGTTCGCGCAGGGCGGACATCGGCGTGGCCACGATGACGAGATCGGCGCCGGCATGCGCCTGGCCGATATCGCCCGCCCGCACGACCAGCGAGGCAGGCAGCGCCAGCCCCGGCAGGTAGCGGGTGTTCTCGCGCGCCTTCGAGATGGCATCGGCCTGGGCCGCATCGCGCGCCCAGAGCGTGACCTCGTGGCGGGCAGCCGCGTTGACGGCCACTGCCGTGCCCCAGGCACCGGCGCCATGAACGCAGATCTTCATCGGCGTTGGCGGCAGTTGTGCAGGCTTACTGCGCGAGGGTCGGCGCAGGTTGGCCGGCGGCCTGTGCCTGCTGCTGCTCGTACATCGCCTGGAAGTTGATTTCGGCCAGGTGCACGGGCGGGAAGCCGCCGCGCTGGATCACGTCGGCCACGTTGCCGCGCAGGTACGGGTAGACGATCTGCGGGCAGGCGATGCCGAGGATGGCGCCCATCTGGTCTTCGGGCAGGTTGCGGATCTCGAAGATGCCGGCTTGCTTGGCTTCGACCAGGAACACGGTCTTGTCCTGGATCTTGGTCTGCACGGTGGCCGACACGGTGATCTCGAAGATGCCTTCGGCCACGGGCTGGGCGTCCACGCCGAGCTGGATGTCGACGGTGGGTTGTTCCTGCTCCAGCAGGATCGCGGGCGAATTGGGTTGTTCGAGCGACAGGTCCTTGAGGTAGACGCGCTGGATCTGGAAGATGGGATCTTGGGCTTGCTGGTCGGCCATGGCTGAACTTTCGAGGATCAAAACAATGCCCGCCGGGGAGAGGTTCCCGCAGCGGGCTGCAGATGGATGAGCTGGCGATTATCGCCCGGCCGCAAGACGGCTCCGGCTGCGCCCTGTTTCAGGCGGCCTGGAGCAGCGGAACGAGGCCGCCGCGGCTGTCCAGGGCCATCAGGTCGTCGCAGCCGCCCACGTGGGTGTCGCCGATGAAGATCTGCGGCACCGTGCGGCGCTGGGTGACCTCCATCATGGTGCTGCGGGCCTCGGGGTCGGTGTCGATGCGGATCTCTTCGATCTGCTCGACGCCCTTGGACTTGAGGATCTGCTTCGCGCGTGTGCAGTAGGGGCAGACGGCGGTGGTGTACATCTTGACGGCTTGCATACGCTCTATGTCAGGGAAGTTTCAGGCCTTTTCAACAGGCAGATTAGCTTCTTTCCAGGCCTTGAGCCCGCCGGCGACCGCTTGGGCCTGCTCGTAGCCGAGTTTCTTGGCCATGGCCACGGCACGCTGGGCGCGGGCGCCGGTGGCGCACACCAGGAGGAGCGGCACGTTCTTGTTCTTGACCGTGCTGGCCAGCTTCTCGTCGAGCTGGTTCAGGGGCACGTTCTTGGCGCCGATCATGTGGCCGGTGGCAAATTCTTCGGGCTCGCGCACGTCGACCAGCACGGCGCGTTCGCGGTTGATGAGTTGCACGGCGCCCTGGGCCGTGAGCGTCCCGCCGCCAGAACCCCGGATCAGCGGCCAGGCCAGCATGCCGCCCGAGCTGAGTGCGATCAGGATCAGCATCCAGTTCGCGGTGACGAATTCGATCAATTTCACGGGGGTTCCTTGGATGGCAAACCCGGGATTTTAGAATGCTGGTTTTCCCAAGCGCATCCAAAGGCCTCCGACATGCACAAACTGGTACTGATCCGCCACGGCGAATCGACCTGGAATCTCGAAAACCGCTTCACCGGTTGGACCGACGTCGACCTGACCGAGACCGGCGTGGAGCAGGCCAAGCAGGCCGGCCGGCTGCTCAAGGCCGAGGGCTACGACTTCGACGTGGCCTACACCAGCGTCCTGAAGCGCGCCACGCGCACCCTCTGGCACACGCTGGACGAACTCGACCGCACCTGGCTGCCCGTGGTGCATTCCTGGCGCCTCAACGAGCGCCACTACGGCGGCCTGCAGGGTCTGAACAAGGCCGAAACCGCCAAGAAATACGGCGACGAGCAGGTGCTGGTATGGCGCCGCAGCTACAGCACCCCGCCGCCGCCGCTGGAAGCGGACGATCCGCGCAGCGAACGCAGCGACGTGCGCTACGCCAAGCTCTCGCCCGAGCAGATTCCGCTGACCGAATGCCTGAAGGACACGGTCGCACGCGTGCTGCCGTTCTGGAACGAATCGATGGCGCCGGCCATCCGCACCGGGCGCCGCCTGGTCGTGGCGGCCCACGGCAACTCGATCCGGGCGCTGGTGAAGTACCTGGACGGCATCTCGGACGACGCCATCGTCGGGCTGAACATCCCGAACGGCATTCCGCTGGTCTACGAGCTCGACGACGATCTCAAGCCCCTGCGCCACTACTACCTCGGCGACGCAGCCGCTGCCGAAAAGGCCGCCGCCGCGGTGGCCTCGCAAGGCAAGGGCTGAAAAGAAAACCCCCGCGTGCCGGTCCCCCCGTGGAACCCCGGCAAACAAATTGCTTCCAAGCTGTGTATATTGGTTCGACAGCCGCCGACAAGGACAACCACTCATGATGGGCCAGAAACTGAAGATCACCGGCTGGGTCGCCGCCGGCGCCGTAGCTGGCGTCCTGACCACCGTCTCCCTGCAGACGGTCGCACGCGGATCGCTTGCGCCGCTCCCGCTCGAGGAATTGCAGCAGCTCGCTGCCGTGTTCGGCATGGTCAAGAGTGACTATGTCGAGCCGGTCGATGAGAAGAAGCTCATTTCCGACGCCATTTCCGGCATGGTCGCCGGGCTCGACCCGCATTCCCAGTACTTCGACAAGAAGTCCTTCAAGGAATTCAGGGAAGGCACGACCGGCCGCTTCGTGGGCGTGGGCATCGAGATTTCCCAGGAAGACGGGCTCATCAAGGTGGTCTCGCCCATCGAAGGCTCGCCGGCCTTCCGTGCCGGCTTGAAGCCCAATGACCTGATCACCAAGATCGACGACACGGCAGTGCGCGGCCTCTCGCTCAACGAAGCCGTCAAGCGCATGCGCGGCGAGGCCAACACCAAGGTGCTGCTCACCATCTTCCGCAAGGACGAGAGCCGCACCTTCCCGGTCACGATCACGCGCGAAGAAATCCGGACGCAGTCGGTGCGCGGCAAGATCATGGAGCCGGGCTACGGCTGGATCCGCCTGTCGCAATTCCAGGAACGCACCGTCGACGACTTCGTGAAGAAGGTCGAAGACCTGTACAAGGAAGAGCCGAACCTCAAGGGCTTGGTGCTCGACCTGCGCAACGACCCGGGCGGCCTGCTCGACGCGGCCGTGGCGGTGTCTTCCGCCTTCCTGCCCGAGAACGTGACGGTGGTGACCACCGACGGCCAGCTGGCCGAGAGCAAGTCGGTCTACAAGGCGGCGCCTGAGTTCTACCAGCGCCGCTCCGGCAGCGACCCGCTGCGCAACCTGCCCGCCGCCCTGAAGAACGTGCCGCTGGTGGTGCTGGTGAATGAAGGCTCGGCCTCCGCGAGCGAAATCGTGGCCGGTGCCCTGCAGGACCACAAGCGTGCGATCGTCATGGGCAGCCAGACCTTCGGCAAGGGCTCGGTGCAAACGGTGCGCCCGCTCGGCCCGGACACCGGCCTCAAGATCACCACGGCGCGCTACTACACGCCGAGCGGCACCTCGATCCAGGCCAAGGGCATCGTGCCCAACGTGCTGGTCGACGAGAGCGCCGAAGGCAGCCCGTTCGCAGCCCTTCGCATGCGCGAGGCTGATCTCGAGAAGCACCTGGCCAGCGGCCAGGGCCCCGAGACCAAGGACCCCGAACGCGAAAAGGCCCGCGACGAAGCCCGCAAGCGCCTCGAGGAAGAAGCCAAGAAGCCGCCGCAGGATCGCAAGACGCCCGAGTTCGGCACCGACAAGGACTTCCCGCTGGTGCAGGCGCTCAATCGCCTCAAGGGCCAGCCTGTGCTCGTGAGCAAGACGCAGGTCATCGTGGAAAACAAGGACGAGAAGAAGGAAAACTGAAGCCGGTGAACGGACCGCACGCAAGGTGCGGTTCGATCCGGCGGCGGCTTCTTCATTCGCGAAGACCCGGGCGCGCATGGACGATCACGACCTGCTGCGCTACTCGCGGCACATTCTTCTGGAAGAGTTCGGCATCGACGGCCAGGCGCGCGTCAGTGCCGGCCGCGCATTGGTCATCGGTGCGGGCGGATTGGGTTCTCCGGTAGCGCTCTACCTGGCGGCAGCCGGCGTCGGCCACATCACCCTGGTGGACGACGACGAGGTCGATCTCACCAACCTCCAGCGCCAAGTCGCCCATACGAACGCCCGCGTTGGCAGCCCCAAGGTCGAATCCGCCGCGCAGGCGATGCGCGACATCAACCCCGACATCGCCATCGAGACGCACGCCCTGCGCGCCGACGAGACCCTGTTGTCACGCCTCGTTGCGGCGGCTGACGTGGTGGTCGATTGCTGCGACAACTTTGGGACCCGCCATGCCGTGAACCGCGCCTGCGTGACGCACGGCAAGCCCTTGGTGGCGGGCGCTGCCATCCGCTTCGACGGCCAGTTGAGCGTGTACGACACCCGCGACGCGACCTCCCCTTGCTACGCCTGCCTCTTCCCGCCCGATGCGGCCTTCGAGGAAACGCGTTGCGCGGTGCTGGGTGTGTTCGGTCCCGTGGTCGGGACCATTGGCACGCTGCAGGCCAGCGAGGCCTTGAAGCTGCTCGCGGGCATCGGCCCTTCGCTTGCCGGCAAGCTGCTGATGTTCGACGGACGCAGCACCAGCTTCGACACCCTGCGCGTGGCGCGCGATCCGCACTGCAGCGTCTGTGCGCAACGCGCCGCCGCCCCGCTCCCGTAACGACTCAAGGCTGCTTCGCGCCCTTGGCCCGGGCTGCGCCCTGGGCCGCTGCCCCAGCGGTGGGCTTGTTGGCATCCGCCACCACGTCCTTGCAATCGGCATCCTCGCCCGGCCCGGTCTCGATGGTCGCGGCCAGTGCCAGAAGCGGGTTGACGGCGCCCAGCGCGAGCGCGGCCAGCCCGCGTCCGGCCAGCGGCCCGATCTCGACCCCGCCCGAAGGCGCACCGAAAGTGCCGCGGACCACCAGCGGTGTGCGCAGCGAAAGGATGTTCTTCGACTTGGGCTCCGGCCGCACGACGAAATCGAGCGTTTCATTGGCCAGGCTGGCCTGACCGGTGGCGGTGAAGAGCGCATTGGTCGTGTCCACCACGAGCGTGCGACCGGTCATCAGGCCCTTGTTGACGTCGAACGCCACGGCCGCGCAGCGCAGTTCGACATTGCGGTCGCCACGCAGCAGGAACTTGATGATGTCCCCTCCCACCAGCGTCGCGAACACCGGCAGCAGGTTGCCGAACTGGCCGCGTCCCGCCAGCACCGCCACGTCGCCCGACGACCCGCCCAGCCAAGTGGCCACCGAATTGCCAGAACCCGAGAGATTGAGCCGCCCGTCGAGCCGGCCGACGCTGTTGCCCGTAGTTTCCAGTTTGGGGAACAGGCGCGCGAGCCGCATGCCGCGCAGGTCGAGCGAGGCGCGGATGTCCGCCGGATTCTTCGCCGCGTCGATGCGGATCGCGCCGGCCAGCTTGCCGCCGCCCACGCCCAGATCGAGCGGATCGAGCGTCAGCACGCCGTCTTTGAGCTTCACCTGCACGCTGCCGCGGTCGAGGGGTATCTCGCGCACGTTCTGGATGCGGTCGGCCGTGTATTTGACGTCGGCGTTCATCGCGCGCAGGCGCTCGAAATCCAGTGGCGCCGTCGGCAGCACCTTGGCGCCGGCCGGACGCTTGACCTGCGTGATGCTCGGCGGCGGCGCCACGCCTTCGACCGCGCCGGCAGATCGCGCCGTGGGCGGCAGGCCGATGAGCGGGCCGAGATCGTCCATGTCCATCACCTTCGAGCGCAGGTCGCCAGCGAGGTACGGCACCTGGGTGGCCTGGTCGAAGCGCATGTCGCCGGCGATGTCGGACAGGCCCAGCTTGCCCTTGAGCCCGGCCACCTGCCAGAGCGTGCCGCGCTTGCTGAGGTCGCCGCTCAGCGCGTAGGGCGAGGTTTGCGGCAGCGCGATGCCCAGCAGCGGGAACAGCGCGCCCAGCGTCTGGCCCTTGAGCTGGAACTTGGCGTCGATGCCGTCGAGCCCCGCCAGTTCGGCCACGGTGCCGGACGCCTTGAGCTTGGTCTGGCCGGCCACCGCGTTGATCTCGAGCGGAAACGGCGGCGCGCCCGCCGCGTTGATCTGCAGCACGTTGCCCGTGCGGCCGTCGGCCGTCAGCGGCTGGCCCTTGTAGCGGCCCTTGATGCGGTAGCTGAGAGGCATCGCGCCCAGGCTCGTGTCGTATTTGACGTCGGCGTGCAGGTCGACGCCCAGGTGCTTGGCAAGAAAGTCGATGGCCCCGCTGTCGATCTGCATGAGGCCGATGCTCGGCACCGTGCCGCCGTCGGAAGTGTCCTTGCCGAACGCCCAGGTGCGGCGCCCGTCCTGCTCCATCTGCAGCCCGAGCGTGGGCGAGAAAAGCGCGAGGCGCGGAATGACGATCTTGCTGGTGACCAGCGGCCAGATCCGGATGTCGAACTCGGCGCGGTCCGCCTTCACGAGATAGGGGTCGCGCGCCCACGAAGGGTTGGCAAATTCGATGCCGTCGAATTTCACCGTCGCGGCGCGCCAACCGAGATCGACGTCGAGCCGCCGCGTGATCTCGAACTTGCGCCCGGTCTTCTCGCTCACGTAGCGATTGACCGGCTCGCGCAGCACGTCCCACGGAAAGAACATGAGGACAACCAGCAAGGCGACGAACAGCAGCACGAGCGAAGCCAGCAGTTTTTGCCACAGCGGGCGAGTGCGAAGGATGTTCGTAGCCATATCGTCTGAATAACCTTCCTGGGTCGATCGCCGGGTCGGCGACGAACCGCAACAACCGTGCGGTATTGCCTACGGGCAACGCACCGCCAACTGGTTCGTCGGAACACGCCTACAACGCCCGGTCCATGAACCCTGCATGATGCGCTTCGGCGGAGCCTCAAGCTTCTCTGCAGGCATTCCCGTCAGCGGGACGCTAGGGATGCATCCGCCAACGTGAGAGGAAGCGCGGCTCGGCATGGACTCCAGATTGCAGACATACGTCGTCGAAGACAACCTCACGATCCGTGAAAACCTCATTGGCACTCTGGAAGAACTCACTTGCACCACGGTCGTCGGATTCGCCGAGACCGAAGACCGCGCGCGTGCCTGGCTGCTCGGCGCCGGCAACGAATGGGACCTTGCCATCGTCGATCTTTTTCTCAAGCAGGGAAGCGGACTGGGCGTTCTGCAGGCTTGCCAGTCACGCAAGCCGACCCAGAAGGTGGTCGTGCTCAGCAACTACGCAACACCCGACATCCGGCGGCGCTGCGCCGAATTCGGTGTGGACGCGGTGTTCGACAAATCGAATGAAATCGACGCGCTGGTCGATTTCTGCATCGAGCAGGCGAAGGCGTTGCGCGCTTCGCCCTGAAACCAGCCCGAGGCCTGGAAGCTCAGTCGATGAGCTTGTTCTTCAGCGCGTAGTACGTGAGGTCGCTGTTGGAGGAGAGGTTCATCTTCTCCATCAGGCGCGTGCGGTAGGTGCTCACCGTCTTCACCGACAGCGACAGCGTCTTGGCGATATCGCCCGCGGTCTCGCCCTTGGCCAGCTTCAGGAACACCTGGAACTCGCGCTCCGAGAGCTGTTCGTGCGGCGCGGCGTCGTCCTTGCGGTCGAGTTGGCGCGCGAGCAGTTCGGCCACGGCGGGCGTGATGTAGCGGCGGCCCAGCGAGATGGTGCGGATGGCGTTCACGATCTCGATCGGATCGCATTCCTTGTTCAGGTAGCCGCTCGCGCCCTGACGGATCAGGTTCATCGCGTAATGCTCTTCGGGGTAGCCGCTCAGGATCAGGATGCCGACATCCGGCGCCTTGGCGCGGATCATGGCGAGGGCGTCGATGCCGCTCTGCCCGGGCATGGAAAGGTCCATCACCAGCACGTCGAGTTCGGTGGTGCGTACGAGTTCGATGGCTTCGCGCCCGCTGGCCGCTTCGCCCGCCACGCGCAGGTCCACGTGCTCGGAGAAGAACTGCCGGAGTCCAGACCGCACGATGGCGTGGTCGTCCACAATTCCAATTTTGATCATCTGTTACTTTCGTCGTTGTGTTGCGCGCCGCTCGGCCGCAACATGCCGGTCCCTGAATGTTGTCAATTATTGACGAACTTGCGTTGAACGCAGCTTTGAAAGTTTCATGCACTGGCTAGCCCCTCCAAGAATGGCCTTGAGCCTGCTGCTCGCGGCGCTGGCCGCGCTGGCCCTCGTCGGCATCAACGAGGCCGGATTTCGCCAGTCCACCCGCGCCCTGGCGGACATCGACGAGGCGCAGAGGGGACGCAGCGTGGTCAACCAGATCCTGCAGAACATGCTGGACGCCGAAACCGGCCAGCGGGGCTATCTGCTGACCGGCGAAGCCAGCTACCGGCAGCCCTACGACACGGCGATCAAGGAGGTCGACGGCAACCTCGCGACCCTGCGGCAGCTGTACGCCGACCGGCCGGCCGAAATGGGCCAGATCGCCGAGCTCTCGAAGCACGTGCTGCGCAAGGTCGCAGAAATGGACATGAGCGTGCGGCTGCGCCAGGACGGCAAGGAAGACGCCTGGAAATTCGTCATCACGACCGACGTGGGGCGGGAGGAAATGGACGCCATCCGCGCCACCGCGCTCCAGCTGGTCAAGGTGAGCAACAAGACCCTGCACGATGGCCAGACGCAGGTGCTGCGGTCGCTGCAGCTCGCGCGCATCGGCACGGCCGTGGTGGCACTCGCGGCGCTGATCGCCTTCTTTCTCTACCTTCGGCAGACCCACGCCCTGCGCTCCATCGGCGAGCGCCAGCAGGAAGCCCTGCAGCGCGAGCGCAACGCGCTCGAAGACGAGGTGCGCGAGCGCACCGCCTCGCTGGCCGAGCTGGCCACCCACCTGCAGGACGTGCGGGAAACCGAGCGCGGCTACCTCGCGCGCGAGCTGCACGACGAGCTCGGTTCGCTGCTCACCGCCGCCAAGCTGGACGTCGCGCGGCTCAAGTCGCGCCTGGCGGAGTCGCCCGACGCCACCACGCGCCTGCAGCATCTGACCGAACTGCTCAACAGCGGCATCGCGCTCAAGCGGCGCATCATCGAGGACCTGCGACCCTCGTCGCTGTCGAACCTCGGGCTGGTCGCGTCGCTGGAGATCCTGGGGCGCGAGTTCGCCGAGCGCTCGGGGCTGCAGGTGGAGATGTCGCTGGAGCCGGTGACGCTGGACGAATCGCGCCAGCTCACGATCTACCGCATGGTGCAGGAGAGCCTGACCAACATCGGCAAGTACGCCGAGGCCGGCGAAGCGACGATCGTGATGAAGAACTACGAGAACCACGTGATCGTGGAGGTCTCGGACAACGGCAAGGGCTTCGACACACAGCGCATGCGCCCGTCCACGCACGGCCTCGCGGGCATGCGCCACCGCGTGGAAGCGGCGCGCGGCAAGCTCACGATTTCGTCGACGCCCGGCCGGGGCACGCGCCTGAGCGCGATGCTGCCGGTGGTCAAGCCGGCGTAAGGGCTCGCCCCCAGTCTGCGCGCACTTCGTGTCGCTTCGCCAACCCCCTACCGGGGACAACACCAGAGGCCCGGCAAAGCCGGTTCCTCGGTGTTCGCCGGCTGATGTGGCACTCCTTCACGCCTCGACGCGGGTGGACTCGGTCGTCTCCTACGCTTCGCGCCCCCGGTCGCTGACAGGGTGCCGAGGGGGCGCCACTTAAGGTTGCTCCTGTGCCATCCGATGCTTCCCATGAAGACCGGATGCGCCATTCTCAAAAACGACGAGGGAAGCCTCGAAGGAGTTCCACATGTTGCATTACGCCGTGGTGTTTCTGGTCATCGCACTCATTGCCGCTTTGTTCGGCTTCGGTGGGATCGCAGCCAGCGCAGTTGGGATCGCCAAGATTCTTTTCGTGATCTTCGCCGTGCTCGCCATCGCGAGCTTCCTGGCCGGCTTGCTACGACGCAAGTAGCGTAGTTACGATCAACAGGCTCCCGCATTTCATCTTCCCGAAAAGGACTTTCACATGAACACGACGACCAAGACCCCTTCGCAACTCGCCGACGACGCGCGCCAGACCGCCAACGACGCAGTCGAATCGACCCGCGCCTACGCTCAGAACGCGGTGAATGCGGCGGGCGAAAAGGTCCGCGAACTGCGCCGCGATGCCGAGCCTGCCGTCGAGCAACTCGCAGCCCGCGTGCAGCAAGCCGTTCAGCGCGGACTGGACGCCGCATCGACCACGAGCGCACGCGCGCAGCGCCGCATCGAGGCCGCCGCCGACGTCACGGGCCGCTACATCTCCGACCAGCCGGTTCGCTCGGTGCTGCTGGCCGCCGCTGCCGGCGCCGCCATCACGGCGCTCATCGTGCTGGCCAGCCGCCGCAGCCGGGACGACTACTGATCGCTTGAGTTTTCTTAGTTCCCTCGATCCCCGGCACCATGCTTCATCCGATTTTCTCCACGGTGCTCGGGCATCCGGACCTCGTCGCTGAACACCTCGCCAATTACGCCGCCCTCGTCCGCCAGGAATCTGCCGAGGCCGGGCGCGGCCTCGTCGCCCGCATCGTCGCGGGCGTATTGGCAGCAGCCAGCGTCATGCTGGCGCTCGGGCTGATCGGCATGGCCGTGTTGCTGGGCGTGCTCCACGGCAGCTTTCACTGGGTGCTGGTGGCTGTGCCAGCGGTGGCCGTGGTGATCGCAGCCATTTGCGGCTGGTATGCAACGCGCCCCAGCCCGAGCTACGGTTTCGACGACCTTCGCTCGCAACTGGAGGCCGACCTCCAAGCCTTGCGCGCTGCTGGAGCCGACCATGACCGGTAATACCGAACGTCCCTTGTTGACTCCGCAGCAGCGCCTCGCCATTTCGCGTCGCGCGCTGGTACGGCAACTTCATGGTGGCGAGGACGCGGGCGACGAGCGCTATCCAGCGCCCGAACTCGACGACGATCTCGAATATGCGCACCACGACGCGTCGGCCCACGAACCCCGATCGCACGGCAGAGGCAACATCTGGGGTGGCGTGGCCCGCAGCGTCGTGCAGCGCTGGTGGCGCCGCCATCCGGCCCATGCGGTGGGCCAGCTCGCCCGCCCCTTGCTGGAGCACTACGCGCGCAAGGAGCCAGCCAAGCTCATGGCCGCGGCCGCGGCCACCGGTGCATTGCTGGTGCTCGTGAAGCCGTGGCGACTGCTGTCGGTCACTGCCGTGCTGGCAGCGGTGCTGAAGACATCCGATGTGGCTGACGTCGTCAACACGTTGATGCAGAAGAACCCAAGCTCCCCACGAAAGGACCCCATATGAATGCCAATGCTTCCTCCCGGAACGTGACCGAGCCGCACAAGCACCTGGAGCTCGACCAGGGCGCTCTCGACGCTGCAAGCCGGAGCCTCGACGAAGGCGCCGTGACGCCCAGCTACGGCCCATGGCGCGACGATGTCGTGAAGCTGTTGAACGACGCGCTCGCCACCGAGCTGGTGTGCGTGCTGCGCTACAAGCGCCACTACTTCACCGCCAACGGCGTCGCCTCTCCCAAGATCGCAGAGGAATTTCTGGTGCACGCGAACGAAGAGTCGGCCCATGCAGACCGCATTGCCGAGCGCATCGTGCAGCTCGGTGGCGAACCCGATTTCGCGCCTGGTCACCTGCTGGAGCGCAGCCACGCGAGCTACGACGAATCGACCGACCTGCAGGCCATGGTGCGTGCCAACCTGGTGGCCGAGCGCATTGCCGTCGAGGCATACCGCCAGATGATCGTGCTGATCGGCGACAAGGACCCGACCACCCGCCGCATGCTCGAAGACATTCTTTCCGATGAGGAAGAGCATGCCGACGAACTGAAGGACTGGCTCGGCCACTGACCGACAGCACTGGGCCGTAACGGCCCGCCCAAGAAAAAGCCCGGACGAACCGGGCTTTTTCATTGGGGCGGCAAGAAAGAACGATCAGCTCTTCACTTCAAGCTCGTTGCTCACCGAGGTCACGCCCTGCACGCCCTTGGCGATTTCCTCGGCACGCGCCTTTGCCGCCGCCGTCGGTGCCGGGCCCTTCAGGCTCACTGCGCCACCCTTGGTGTCGACGTTGATCTTGATCGCGCTCAGGTCCGGGTCCTTCGCGAGGCCAGCGGACACCGACGCGGTGATGGCCGCGTCATCGACCGTCGCGCTCACGGCGGTGCCGGCGTCCTTGGCGGCCTCCTTCACGTTGGCCATGCCTTCCTTCATCTCGGAAGTGGTGCCGGAGGCATCGAGCTTCGCCTTGGCGTCCTTCACGGCTTTGCCGGTCTTGGCGGCGGCGGTTTCGGCCGCCTGCTCGGTCTTGGCCACCGCGCTGTCGAGCTTCTCGCCGGCGGTGCGGTTATCGGACTTGTCACAGGCCGCCAGCGTCAGCGCGGCGCCGGCCACGAGCACGGCGAGCCATGCGCGCGAATGCGGCATGGCCATGGGTTGTTGGGTTTTTTTCATTGGAATCCTCCAGTCGATCGTTCGCATGCTTCACATGGAAATGGAACGAGAAAAATAGGTTGCGCCTTGAAGGCGCAACCTGGGTCGGTCACAACTTGTCGGCGCCCGACTTGATGGCATCCTTGGCCTTTTCCTTCACGTCGCCGTAGGTCTTCTGCACCTTGCCGGCGGCTTGGTCGGCGACGCCTTCGCCTTCGAGCTTCTCGTTGCCGACAACCTTGCCGGTCACTTCCTTGAGCTTGCCCTTGGCCTCTTCGACGCGGCCTGCCACTTGGTCCTTGTTCATGTCGTTTCCTTCCTGAGTAGATGAGACGGGTGGAACCGGGATGGCCCACTCACTTCAATCTAGTCGCCACCCGACGCCCCGGGGGTATCGCCGGCACCCCGAAGCGGTGTAGGACAACAAGGCTCAAGCCGTGACGATCCATCCCTCAAGCGGATCGAACTCAACGGGCAATCCGTAGCCCGGACCGGGGCTTGCGGCGCGCTGCAGGCCCCAGGCGGCCTGCAGGAGACACAACACCGCATCGATGTGATCGCCGCGCGCGTCGGCCAGCAATTCAGCGCGCTGATCGGCATCGAGCTGAAGCCGCAGGCTGAGCCGCGTTGTGCCCGCCTCGAGTGCGGCGAGCAGGTCGGTGCGGGCCGCGAGGCGCTCGGGCGTCTGCTTCGCAATGTCGTCGCTCTTGTAGCTGCGGCGGCCGATCAGCTCGCGCGCCAGCAGGCCCGGGTAGGCCTCCAGCGCGATGCGGCCCTCGTGGCTGCCCGCGTGCAGGCCCGGCAGGCTGGCACCGGCTGCAATGAGCGGCGGCACGCCGGCGTGCAGCATGAAGGCGACCGGCGGATTGACCCACTTCATCGACGGGCTCGACCCCGCGGGTGCATCGGCCGCGCGGTGCGCGAACTTGCCACCAACGGGCCGTGCCGCACAGAAGGCGGCGAAGGTGTCGCGGATCTCGGCGCGGCCGAGGCTCGCGTAGTGCGTCATCAGCGGCGCCCACTCGAGCGGCCATTTCAGGTGCTCGACAAGTTCGCGCGGCAGGCTGAACGGGAAGTCGAAGCCGCCAACCCACGAAGGCGTATCGCAGAGCCATTCGCCCCACGCTTCGAGTGTCGCAAAGCGCTGCAGACCAGTCAGTGCGACGCTGTCGGCGCCAGCCATCTCCCCGATGGCCACCACGATCGGTTTGCGTGTCGTCGGTGCGCTCGAAAAATCGCAGCCGAAGAGCATCACTCGCCTTCGTTCAGCCCAGCGCGAGCGCCACGACGCCCGCGGCGATGAAGAGCGCGCCCAGCAGCCGCAACAGCCGGTCGCCTTCGCGCAGCAGGTGCCCGCCGATCAACGCGGCGAACAGCATCGACACCTCGCGCGCCGGCGCAACGTGCGAGATCGGCGCCTGCTGCACCGCATAGAGCACGAGCACATAGGACACCGGGCTGATCGCCGCCACCAGCAGCGCGTACTTCCACTGCTCGCGCCACATGCGCGCGGTGGTCGCGCGGTCCTGCAGCGCGGCGGGGAGCAGCAGCGCGAGACGCACGAAGTTGCTCATGTAGTCGAGCAGGATCGGCGACATCGCGAGGAACTTGACCGCATAGCTGTCGGCCACCGTGTAGGCCGCGATGAAGGCGCCCGTCAGCACGCCGTAGCGGATGCCTTTCTGTACGCGCTCGCGCTGGATGGGGTCGTGCTTCTTGTGAAACAGGCGCGGACCGCCGGCCACGAGGAACACGCCGAGCACCACGCCGAAGATGCCCGCCACGCCGACGAGACTGATCTTCTCGCCAAGGAACAGGATCGCGATCAGCGACGACAGCAGCGGCCCCGAGCCGCGCGCCAGCGGATAGACCACGGTGAGATCGGATTTGCGGTAGCCGCGCAGAAGAATGACGTAATAGAAGACGTGCAGCACGCCGCTCAGCGCGATGAATCCCCACTCCTTCGCGCCCCAGGTCGGCACGACGCTCCAGCCGAGCGTGATGCCCACGGGCGCCCACACCACGGCCATGAACACACCGCTCTGGAACGCGAAGCGCGCGTCACCGTTCGCCTTCTTGGCGGCGATGTTCCAGCTGGCATGAATGATCCCGGCCAGCAGGATCAGCGCGAAGGCGGAGAGCGGCACCCCTGAAGAACTAGTGGCGGCCGACGATGGCGGCGGTGGCCATCAGCTCTTCGAGCAGCGCCAGCGAGACCTTGCCCGAGACCTTGTAGGGGTCGAGCTCGGGCTTCTCGGAGTACTTCAGCAGCGTCGAGGCATTGAGCTTCGAGAGGTTGACCTGCCCCATCGTCCAGCCGCCGAAACGGCGCTCGGAGATTTCTTCGTAGTGCAGCAGCACCACGTCCTTGTGGCGCGCGTCGCGCTGGATGTGGCCGTAGAGATCGCTGATGGCGTCACGCCCACCCTCGATCGCCTGCAGGAAGGTGCCGGCGCCGTAGCAGAGGATGCCGGTGATGCCGCACGCCGGGTTGTGCGTGCGCGATTGCGTGAGGATCGCCTCGATGGCCGCGGGGCTGGTGTCGACGGCGCGGCTCGCGTAGAGAAGACGGACCAGCATGGCTTCAGCTCTTTCTTGGGAGGAGGGACAGGAATTCGCGACGCAGGCTCGGGTCTTTGAGGAACACGCCGCGCATCACGGAATTGATCATCTTGCTGTCCATTTCCTTCACGCCGCGCCAGGCCATGCAGAAATGTTCGGCTTCCATCACCAGCGCCAGGCCGTCGGGTCGGGTCTTCTCCTGGATCAGGTCGGCCAGTTGCACGATCGCCTCTTCCTGGATCTGCGGACGGCCCATGACCCATTCGGCCAGGCGCGCGTACTTCGACAGGCCGATCACGTTGGTGTGCTCGTTGGGCATCACCCCGATCCAGAGCTTGCCGATGATCGGGCAGAAGTGGTGCGAGCAGGCGCTGCGCACGGTGATCGGGCCGACGATCATCAGCTCGTTCAGGTGCTCGGCGTTGGGGAATTCGGTGAGCGCGGGCGGCGGCACGTAGCGGCCGCGGAACACCTCGTTGAGGTACATCTTGGCGACGCGGCGCGCGGTGTTGTCGGTGTTGTGGTCGTTCGCCACGTCGATGACAAGGCTCTCGAGCACGGCCTTCATCTTGACCTCGACCTCGTCGAGCAACGACTCCAGTTCACCCGGCTGGATGAACTCGGCGATATTGTCGTTGGCATTGAAGCGCTTTCGCGCTGCATTCAGGCGCTCGCGGATCTTGACGGAGACGGGCGTGCCCTCGTCATCGTCTTTTCGATCGGGGAGCGGTTCGACGTCGGTTTTCCTCAGCATGGCGGGGATCGTACCAGTGAATGGCTCCAGGACATTCGGGCTGCAACGCCCGTCCCTTCTCGGAGCAATGCTATCAATTAGGTAGCGTGAAGTCGGCTACCAACGGGAGGTGATCGGACATGCGGGCCCAGATCGGACCGCGCGGCACGGTGCACGAGAGCGGCTCTAGCTTGCGGCCGTAGACGAAATCGAGCTGCGCCACCGGCAGCCGCGAAGGATAGGTGAGCGTGCGCGGACCGCGCAGGTCGCTCGCATCGCGCAGGCCCATCGCGTTCATGGCGTAACGCATGCGTGCGCCCCAGTCGTTGAAATCGCCGGCCACGACCACGGCCTCGTCGGCCGGCACCTCGCGGTCGATGAATTCGCGCAGGCGCGCAATCTGCCGCACGCGGCTGCCCTTGATGAGGCCCAGGTGCACCACGATGGCGTGCACCGGCTGCCCTTCGACCTCCATCACGACATGCAGCAACCCGCGCTGTTCGAAGCGGTGGTCGGAAATGTCCTGGTGGCCGGTGCGGATCACCGGCCAGCGCGTGAGCAGCGCATTGCCGTGCTCGCCATGGCGCGTGACGGCGTTGGTCTCGTAGACGGCGGTGTAGCCCTCGGGTGCGAGGAAGTCGGCCTGCGGCAGCTCGGGCCAGCGCGCGAAGCGGGCGGCGGCCTGCCGGTTCATCTTGCGCACTTCCTGCAGGCAGACGATGTCGGCATCGAGCTGCTCGATGGCGTGGCCGAGGTTGTGGATTTCGAGCCGCCGGGCGGGCCCGATGCCCTGCACACCCTTGTGGATGTTGTAGGTCGCGACCCGGAGGTTGTTGGCTGCTGCGGCTGGCGGCTGGTTCATCGCGCAAATTCTGGCAGCAACAGAATGGCTTCGGCGTTCGACGGGGAAAAGCATGCGTCGGCAGCCTCCCGGTACGGGAGCCATTGCCAGTCGGTATGTTCGCGCGGCGCGAGGCGGGGCGTCAGGCGCTCGGGCACGCAGAGGCCGAACAGGTGCTCGGTGTTATGCGTGACACCGGGCTCGTAGCGTGCGCGCCAGCCCGGGTAGATTTCATAGATGTTGCGCAACTGCCAGTCGACCAGTTGCGAGGCCAGAGGCGTGCCTTCGCCGCATTCGATGCCGGTTTCCTCGGCCACCTCGCGCGCCGCGGTGAGCGCAAGGGGCTCATCGACCGCATCCTTGCTGCCGGTGACCGACTGCCAGAACTCGTTGGCATCGGCACGCCTGATCAGGAGCACGTCGAGCGCCGGCGTGTGAATGACGACCAGCACCGATTCGGGGATCTTGAAGGGCTTCACAGCGATGTTCAAATGCCGCTGATGACCGCGTCGAGCGCAGCCACCAGGTCATTCGACGCGATGCGCACATTGCCTTTCGCGGTACCCAGATCCTTCACCCGGAAAGGCGAGGTCATCTGGGGCAGCGCGAAAAAAGTCTCCCCTTCCCATTGGACCGGCGGACACAGCCGGCGCGGCGCCTTGGGCGGCAGGTACTTCTGGGTCGTCAGCGGCATCACCAACCGCGTCGGCAACACGCCCAGCAGATCGCTTTGCATGTCGACGCACCACGGGAATGCAGTGCGCTGGGCCTTTTCGGGATTGGCGTAGATGTCGAATTGCGCCACAGGTGCTTACCAGGGGCGGAAGTTTTCGCCGAAGACACCGTGCGTCTCGACCAATTCGTTTTGCGCAGCAATCCAGTCCTTGTATTCCTCGTTGAACTCGCGCTTGCGCTGCGCCATCGACTTCTGCTTTTCGAGCGCCTCGAGTTCCGCAAAGCGCGCTGCAGAAACAAGAACGACCGCCACGCGGTCGTTCTTCATCACATGCACCGGTTCGCGCTCGGCTTGGCCGAGGTAGTAGCCGAATCGGTTCTTGGCTTCGGTGGCGGTGATCTGCATGGCTGGCTCCGTGGAGTGATTAGCCATTTTAGCCAATCACACAGTTCGAGCCAACCTGCCGGCTCAGGCTGCGGCTTGCGGCGTGTTCCGCAGCTTGATGTGCAGTTCGCGCAGCTGCTTCTCGTCGACCGGGCTCGGCGCCTGCGTCAGCAGGTCTTGCGCGCGCTGGGTCTTGGGGAAGGCGATCACGTCGCGGATCGACTCGGCGCCGGTCATCAACATGACCAGGCGGTCCAGGCCGATGGCGATGCCACCGTGCGGCGGCGCGCCGTACTGCAGCGCGTCGAGCAGGAAGCCGAACTTGAGCTGTGCGTCCTCGGCGCTGATCTTCAGCGCGCGGAACACCTTGCTCTGCACTTCCTCGCGGTGGATACGGACCGAACCGCCGCCCATTTCGATGCCGTTGAGCACCATGTCGTAGGCCTTGGCGATGCACTTCTCGGGGGCGGTGTCCATGAGGTCTTCATGGCCGTCCTTCGGTGCGGTGAACGGGTGGTGCACGGCGCTCCAGCGCTGGCCTTCCTCGTCGAACTCGAACATCGGGAAATCGACCACCCAGAGCGGTGCCCAGCGGTCGTCGAACAGGCCGCTCTTCTTGCCGAAGGCGCTGTGGCCGATCTTCACGCGCAGCGCGCCGATGGCGTCGTTGACGACCTTTTCCTTGTCGGCGCCGAAGAACAGGATGTCGCCGTTGCGCGCGCCCGTGCGGGCGATGATCTCGGCCAGCGTGTTGTCGTCCAGGTTCTTCACGATCGGGCTTTGCAGGCCTTCGCGGCCGGCCGCTGCGTCGTTGACCTTGATGTAGGCCAGGCCCTTGGCGCCGTAGATCTTGACGAACTCTTGATACGCGTCGATTTCACCGCGCGACAGGCCGCCCTCGCCGCCACCGCCGGGCACGCGCAATGCAACCACGCGGCCATCCTTTTGCGTCGCGGCGTTCGAGAACACCTTGAACTCGACCCGCTTCATCAGCTCGGTGAGTTCGGTGAACTCGAGCTTCACGCGCAGGTCAGGCTTGTCCGAGCCGTACTTGAACATCGCGTCGCCGTACGTCATGGTCGGGAACACCGGCAGGTCGATGCCCGCGGCATTGCGGAACACGTTGCGGATCATTCCTTCGAACATCTCGCGGATTTCCTCTTCGGCGAGGAACGAGGTTTCGATGTCGATCTGCGTGAATTCGGGCTGGCGGTCGGCGCGCAGGTCTTCGTCGCGGAAGCACTTCACGATCTGGTAGTAGCGGTCGTAGCCGGCCACCATCAAGAGCTGCTTGAAGAGCTGTGGCGACTGCGGCAGCGCGAAGAAGCTGCCATCGTGCACGCGGCTGGGCACGAGGTAGTCGCGCGCGCCTTCGGGCGTGGACTTGCCCAGCATCGGCGTCTCGATGTCGATGAAGCCGTTGGCATCGAGGAACTTGCGCGTCTCCATCGTCACCTTGTAGCGCAGCATCATGTTGCGCTGCATGGCCGGTCGGCGCAGGTCGAGCACGCGGTGCGTGAGGCGGGTGGTTTCCGAGAGGTTGTCGTCGTCCAGCAGGAACGGCGGCGTGACCGACGGGTTGAGCACCTTGAGCTCGTGGCACAGCACTTCGATCTTGCCGCTCTTGAGCTGCTCGTTCACGGTGCCTTCGGGGCGCGCGCGCACGAGGCCGGTGATCTGCACGCAGAACTCGTTGCGCAGGCCCTCGGCCACGGCGAAGGTGGAGGCGCGATCGGGATCGCACACCACCTGCACGTAACCTTCGCGGTCGCGCACGTCGATGAAGATCACGCCGCCGTGGTCGCGGCGACGGTTGACCCACCCGCACAGGGTGACGGTCTGGCCCAACAGGGCTTCGGTCACAAGACCGCAATAGTGAGTACGCATGGCCATAGGGATGACTTCCGGCGCCGTCGTGGCGCGTTCGTTTTTATGAGTTGGATGGCTTGATCGCCACCGTGGTGGGGCCGCCTGGAACGACCACCCCCATCGAGACGATGTACTTGAGCGCTTCGTCCACGCTCATCTTCAGTTCGACGCAGTCGCTGCGGCGGAGCATGACGAAGTAGCCGCCCGTGGGATTGGGCGTGGTCGGCACGTAGACGCTGAGGAATTCCTCGGTGCCCAGGTGCTCGGCCACCTCGTTGCCCGGCGCGCCGGTCACGAAGGCGATGGTCCACACGTTTTCGCGCGGCCACTGGATCAGCACCGCCGTGCGGAATGCATTGCCGTTCTCGGAGAACAGCGTGTCCGACACCTGCTTGACGCTCGAATAGATCGAGCGCACGACCGGAATGCGCCGCACCACGGCATCGCCCCAGCCGAGGAGGCGCTTGCCGACGAAGTTGCTCGCGATGGCGCCGACCACCAGCAGGATCGCCAGCGTGAGCAGCACGCCGAGCCCGCGGATGTTGTTGTCGAACAGCCATTTCTGCCATACGACCGGCAGCACCCACAGCGTCTGGTCGAGCGTGTCGATGATCCACTTCAGCACCGCCAGGGTGATGAACAGCGGAACGATCACCAGCAAGCCGGAGAACAACCATTTGCGCAGGGCGAGCATGGGTGGGGTCTCAGTCGCCGGTCTTGGCGGCAGGAGCCGGGGCGGGAGCGGGCGCCGGGGCAGGAGCAGGGCTCGGCACGGCGGCGCTGGAGGAAGAAGATGAAGAGTCGGCGGACTTGGCGCCCTCGCTCGCTGCGGGAGCAGTGGCCGGCTCGGCCTTCTTGCCGCCGCCTTCGCGGAAATCGGTCACGTACCAGCCCGATCCCTTGAGCTGGAAACCGGCGGCCGTCACCTGCTTTTCGAAGGCGCTGGCGCCGCACGCCGGGCACACCGTGAGGGGCGCGTCGGACATCTTCTGCAAAGCGTCCTTGGCAAAGCCGCAGGCGCTGCACTTGTAAGCGTAGATGGGCATGGGGAAATAGGGTCCAGAAGCGGCGCAGCTGCCGCTCGCAAAGCCCTCGATTATAAGGGCCCACCCCGCTGCCGCGGCGCTGTCAGGCCGCTTCGGTGGCCAGCGGCCGATGCGGCGTGTGAGTGTTCGCTACCCACTGCGGCAGCAACGAGCCGGCCACCATGCCGGTGAACGAGGCCAGAACACCCGCCAGCTGGGCCGGAAAAACGGCGCCCCAGGGCATCGCCAGGAACAGCAACCAGGTGCCGATGCCCAGCAGGATCGACGCCACCGCCCCCTGCGTGGTGGCACGGCGCCAGTAAAGGCCGCACACCAGCGGCACGAAGGCCCCTACCAACGGCACCTGGTAGGCGCCCGAAACCAGTTCGTAGATCGGCGTTCCCTGCATGCGGATCGCGTAGGCCAGCACGGCGGCACTGAACAGCAGCACCGTGATGCGCATGGTCCGGAGGTTCTCGCGGTCGGTGCCGGACGGACGGAACTGGCGCCAGATGTTCTCGGTGAAAGTGACGCTCGGGGCCAGCAGCGTGGCCGAGGCGGTCGACTTGATGGCCGACAGCAGCGCGCCGAAGAACAGCACCTGCATCACGAACGGCATCTTCTGCAGCACCAGCGTGGGCAGCACCTTCTGCGGATCTTCCTTCAGCAGCACGGCCACCTCCTCCGGCATGATCAGCAGCGCGCTGGCCACGAGGAACATCGGGACGAAGGCGAACAGGATGTACGCCACCCCGCCGATCACCGGCCCGCGGGTCGCGGCCTTCACGCTGTTGGCCGACATCACGCGCTGGAACACGTCCTGCTGCGGAATGGAGCCCAGCATCATCGTGATGGCCGCGGCGAAGAAGAACACCATGTCGTGCCAGTTGGGCTCGGGCCAGAACTTGAAGAGGTCCTTGCTGACCGCGAAGGCCACCACCTTGTCGGCGCCGCCGGCCATGTTGCCGGCGAACATCGCGATGATCGCGAGGCCGGCGACCAGGATGATCATCTGGATGAAATCGGTCACCGCCACCGACCACATGCCGCCGAAGAGCGTGTAGGCAAGGATAGAGACGACCCCGATCACCATGCCCATCGGAATGCTGATGGCACCGGCCGACAGCACGTTGAACACCAGCCCCAGCGCCGTGACCTGCGCCGAGACCCAGCCCAGGTAGCTCAACATGATGATGAGCGTGCAGGCCACTTCCACCGTGCGGCCGTAGCGCTCGCGGTAGTAATCGCTGATGGTCAGCAGCGTCATGCGGTAGAGCTTGCCCGCGAAGAACAGGCCCACCAGGATCAGGCAAGTGCCGGCGCCGAACGGGTCTTCCACCACGCCATTCAAGCCACCTTCGATGAACTTGGCCGGGATGCCGAGCACCGTTTCGGACCCGAACCAGGTCGCGAAGGTGGTTGTCACGATCATGAAGAGCGGCAGGTGCCGCCCCGCGATGGCGAAGTCGGTGGTGTTCTTCACCCGCTTGGCGGCGTAGAGCCCGATGGCGATGGTGACCAGCAGATAAACGACAACCAACGTCAGCAGCACGGGGAATCTCCTCTAGATCAACTTCACACGCACCAGCAATTGCATGGCGAGCAACCCCAATACAAAACCTATGCCACCGTAGATGATGGTCTGGAGCAACCTGTTGGTGCGTTTTTGCGCGGCCAGCAGCTCCAGCAGTTCGCGGCGGTGATCGGGCGGCCGATTTTCCAGGAAATCGTGCAGCAATCGAGGCAATTGCGGCAGCAATTTTGCATAGCGCGGCGCTTCGGCCTTGAGTTGCTGGAAGAGCTTCTTCGGACCGATCTGGTCGACCATCCACTTTTCGAGGAAGGGCTTGGCCGTGTGCCAGAGGTCGAGTTCGGGGTCGAGCTGGCGGCCCAGGCCTTCGATGTTGAGCAGCGTCTTTTGCAACAGCACCAGTTGCGGCTGGATCTCGACATGAAAGCGCCGCGAGGTCTGGAACAGGCGCATCAGCACCATGCCGAGCGAAATCTCCTTCAACGGCCGGTCGAAGTAAGGCTCGCAGACGGTGCGGATCGCCGCCTCCAGCTCGTCGATGCGCGTGCCCTCGGGCACCCAGCCGCTTTCCAGGTGCAGCTCGGCCACTCGCTTGTAGTCGCGCCGGAAGAAGGCCACGAAGTTCTGCGCGAGGTATTCCTTGTCCGACTCGGTGAGGGTGCCGATGATCCCGAAATCCAGCGAGATGTAGCGCCCGAAGGTCTCGGGCGCCAGGCTCACCTGGATGTTGCCCGGATGCATGTCGGCGTGGAAGAAGCCGTCGCGGAACACCTGGGTGAAGAAGATCGTGACGCCGTCGCGCGCAAGCTTGGGAATGTCGACGCCAGCGGCACGCAGGCGGTCGAGCTGGGCAATGGGCACGCCGTTCATGCGCTCCATCACGATCACCTCGGGGTGGCAGAAGTCCCAGAACATCTCGGGGATGAGCACCAGATCGAGCTCGGCCATGTTGCGGCGCAGCTGGGCCGCGTTGGCAGCCTCGCGCACCAGGTCGAGTTCGTCGTGCAGGTATTTGTCGAATTCACCGACCACCTCGCGCGGCTTCAGGCGCTTGCCATCCGGCGAGAGCTTCTCGACCCAGCCGGCCATCATGGCCATGAGCGCCAGGTCCTTCTCGATGATGCCGCGCATGCTCGGGCGCAGCACCTTCACCGCCACGTCGCGAATCTCGCCGTCGTTGGTCCGGATGGTCGCGAAGTGCACCTGGGCGATCGATGCGCTTGCGATCGGCGTCTCGTCGAATTGCACGAACACATCGCCGACCGGGCGGCGGAACGCGCGCTCGATGGTCGCGATGGCCACCGCCGAGGGGAACGGCGGCACGCGGTCCTGCAGGAAGGCGAGCTCGTCGGCGATGTCGGGAGGCAGCAGGTCGCGCCGTGTCGACAGCACCTGGCCGAACTTCACGAAGATGGGGCCGAGGCGCTCGAGCGCCTCGCGCAGCCGCTGGCCGCGCGGCGCGTCGAGGTCCCGTCCGATGGAAATCACACGGGCCACCACGCGCAGCCAAGGCTTCTGGAAGCTCGTGAGAACGAGCTCGTCCAGGCCGTAGCGCAGCGCGACCCAGACGATGAACAGGCCGCGGTAGAAGCGCCTCATTCGGCCTGGCCCGCCGAACCGCCGGCCCTGGCCGTGCGGTCGCCGACGAACTGGCGCAGCGCCGTCACCACGCGCCGCACGCCATTGCCCAGGGTGTGCGCGGGCACATCGCCGATCACGCGTGCGAGGTCGTCCTCGACGTCCCAGCGCACGTGGTCGACCAGCCAGTTGACCTCGGCGGCCAGCTGCACGTCGCCGACGATCTGCACCGAGGGCTTGTCGCCGCGCAGCGTGGCCCGCGCGATCTCGAAGGGGGAATCGTCGGTGACGGTGAGGGTGAGTTCAGGTGTGGAACCTGCGGGTGCCAGGTCGAGCAGGCCGGCCGGCGTGGCGACCAGCTCCATGGTCACGAAGCGCCACTGGAAGCGCACCACCCTGCCCTGCTGGCGCAGCAACCGCTGCTGCGCCTCGGGCTCCTGCTGCAGCACGTGGTTGAGGAACAGGACCGCGCGGTGCTGGATCTCGTGGACCGCCCAGTCCGGCGGCTGCAGACGCTCGCCGATGCGGTTGAAGAGGTCGCCGAGAAAAGAAAAAGGGGACGATGGTGTGGCCATGTCCCCATTATCGTTTCTGTACGCGGCCCGGCGGCCGCGACGTCTGCCGTTTACTGCAGCGCTTGCACGCCGGCAACCAGCCAGCCGCCACCGCCGCTGGTCGGCTTGGTCATGTTCCACACTTCGCGGAACGGGCCCGGGCCTGCCGAGGCGTCCTCGCGGATCATGCCGGAGAACTCCACGCTCGCCATGTAGGCGTCGGGCAGTTCTTCGATGCCAAGCAGCTTGGCGTCGAGCATCACGACTTCGGTCTTGTTCGACGCACCACCGGTGTGGCTCGCACGGTCGGCCAACTGCGTGCGGATTTCTTCGACCATCTCGTCGGTCATCATCGAGCGCAGCATCGACACGTCGGCGCGGTCCCATGCGTCCTGCAGCGTCACGAAGTTGCGCTTGGCGGCGCCGAGGAAGCCGTCGACATCGAAGCCCGCCGGGATGCCCCAGGACTGCGAACCGCCCAGCGCGGAGCCGATCATGCTGCCGCCGGCTGCGGCGCCTGCTGCAGAGAGGCTGCTGCCATGGCGATCACCGTCTGCCGGCGTAGCGTCGAAGGCCGTGGCCGAACGCTCCCATGGCCGTGCCGAGGCATCGTTGCCTACGTTGTTCGGGCTGTACTGCGCCGGTGCGCTGGCGTTGGAGGGGCTGGCGCCCGCACCCTGGAACGCGAAACCGCCTTGACCTTGACCATTGGCACCGTTCGAAGCAGCCGAACGCGCCTTGAAGATGCGCCACACGGCGAGCGCCGCGAAGATCAGCAGACCGATCAGCAGGATGTTGGCGAAGCCGGCGCCCAGGCCGAGCGAACTCGCGAGCCATGCGAGGCCGAGGCCAGCGGCGAGACCGCCGAGCATCGCGCCCCAAGGACGCTTCGGCGCAGCGGCTGCGGGCGCAGGTGTCGCGGGCTTGGCGGCCGAATTGGTCGCGTTCTGCTGCGCAGGTGCGGCTGGCGGCGTGGACTGGCGCTGCGTCACATTGGACGATTGGCGGCCGAAGGACTTGCCGCCACCCACACGGGCGGCATCGGCCTGCACGCTCACGAGCACCAACGCAGCTGCCAGAAACAAAGAACTCAAACTTTTCATATCGTCTCCTCTAGAGCGAAAAATTCGCTTCAATCAACACTTGATTCCAACATGCAGGGCAGCGATGCCACCCGTCATGTTGTGATAGTCCACATGTCCGAAACCGCCCTCTTTCATGAGGGTCTTGAGCTCCTCTTGCGAGGGATGCATGCGGATGGATTCAGCCAGGTAGCGATAGCTCGCGTCGTCGCCGGCCACGAGCTTGCCAAGGCGCGGCAGCACGTTGAAGGAGTACCAGTCGTAGGCCTTGGTGAGCGGCTTGGCGATCTTGGAGAACTCGAGCACGAGGAGCTTGCCGCGCGGCTTGAGCACGCGGTTCATTTCCTTGAGCGCGGCGTCCTTGTGCGTCATGTTGCGCAGGCCGAAGGCCACCGTCACGACGTCGAAGTGGTCATCGGGAAACGGCAGCTTCTCGGCATCGCAAACCAGCGTGGGCAGCGCGACGCCAGCATCGAGCAGGCGGTCGCGGCCGGTGCTCAGCATGGCTTCGTTGATGTCGGTGTGAACCACTTGGCCAGTGGCGCCGACCTTCTTCGAGAAGGCGAGCGCGAGGTCGCCGGTGCCGCCCGCGATGTCGAGCACGCGTGAGCCTTCGCCCACGTTCGCCACCATCACGGTGTAGGCCTTCCACGCGCGGTGCAGGCCCACCGACATCAGGTCGTTCATGACGTCGTAGCGCGAGGCCACCGAATCGAAGACGCCGCGGACACGTTGCGCCTTCTCGCTTTCGTCGACTTTCTCGAAGCCGAAGTGGGTTGTACTCATGCAACCGATGTTAGGCCGGAAGCCTACACATCAAGCCGACGACCCCGCACCCACGGCGGGCATTTGTTGCTTTTTCTTCAAATGAAGAGGCGCTGCAACGCGCGTCCCTGCTGCTTGCAGAGCTATCTTTTCAATAGCGCCAAGGAAATTTGGAGCATCAGTGGCTGCTGCACGCAGACCCGCCCTTGTCGATCATCGGCGCATCGCGATCGACGCCCGCTTCGGCAAGCCGGCGTTCGTATTGCGCCCACAGATCGGCCTGGTTCGCGCCGAGTTCGTAGAGCAGGTCCCACGAGTAGATGCCGGTGTTGTGGCCATCGCTGAAGGTCGGCTGCACGGCGTAGTTGCCGACGGATTCGAGGTCGGCCAGCTCCACGTCGCGCTTGCCCGTCTGAAGCACCTCCTGGCCCGGACCGTGGCCCTGCACTTCGGCCGAGGGCGAGTAGATGCGCATGAGCTCGAACGGAATGCGGAAGGTCGCGCCGTCCGAGAAGCCCACTTCGAGCACGCGCGACTGGCCGTGCACGGTGATCGATTGCGGCGTCGGTGCGCCCGGTTTCAAGCCTGCCATGGGATTCCGTTCGGAAAATTTTCGGGAGGCGCGCAGTATGCCGCGCGGCTGCGCCTGCATGCGACCCGACACGCGAATACCAGCGCTTAGCATCGCGGCATGCAGACACTTCAACGCCATCGATCGTCACGCCCGAACTGGGCAGCACTTGTCCTCTGCGCCGCACTGGCGGCAGGCTCCGTCATGCCGGCGCATGCCTTCTTGGGCTTGCTCGGAAAGGCAGCAGGCAAGGCCGCAACCGCCGGCAAGGCGGCGGGTACGGCTGGCAAGGGTGCGGCGGTAGGTGCAGGCGCCGTCGCCGCGGAAAGCGCAACAGGCGTGGCAGGTGTTGCCGGCAAAGGCGCGGCAGCGCTGGGCGACGATGCGGCGCACGCCGCACAGTTCGGGACACGGACCGCGGGGGCCGAATTCAGCGCAGTGAACGCCGCGCTGCCGCCCGAGGTCGCGGTCTATCTCGCAAAGCCCGCGAAGGACCTGACGCCCAAGGACACGTCGCGAATGATGGACAGCTACCGCCAGATGGTCGAGCGCGCGGGCAAGAGCGGCGACTTCACCGCGGTCGAGCGGCTGCCCACATCGGCGGGCACGGCCCGCACGCTGCCGACGGCCGAGACGGCAAGGGCGGCCACATCTCCGGCGAAGACCGAAGCGACGACCGCATCGAGCGGTGTACCGTCTGCGCTGCCCATCCACGCACTGCGTGTGCTGGCCCATGCATCGCATGCGGGCAACCACGACGCGCAGGCCGAACTGGACCGTGTGTGCCGCGATGGCAGCGTCGCATCGAAGCGATTCTCGAAGGAGATGCGCGCCACGCCGGAATTCAAGGAGACCTGCGCGAACCGCAAGCTGGCGACGACGCGCACGGCCGCCGCGCGCTGAGGCCTCATCGCCCTGGCATTCAGCCCTGCAGCAGCACCAGCCGGCGAACCATTTCGGCCTCGAGCTCCGGCAGCAGCGCCTGCAATTCCGCCACGCGATCGACCGGCGCCGCGCGTTGCGCAGCCGCCCAGAACGGCGAAGGAAAGTGGCTGTCCCAGTCGAAGCGCGCGATCACGTGCCAGTGCAGGTGCGGCACCATGTTGCCGAGCGCGGCAAGGTTGATTTTCGTGGGCTTCAACCGCTCGCGCAGGCACTTCTCGACCGCCGTCACTGCTTCCATGCACAGCACGCGGTCACCAGCTTCGAGATCGGAAAATTCCGGCGCATGCTCGCGCCAGATCACGCGGTAGAAGGCAGGGAAACCCGCCTCCTCCGCACGAATCACGCGCAACTTCGCGCCCTCGAACACGACGCGACCACCTGGGCCTTCGCAGAAGGGGCAGTCCTGCTGCACCGTCATACCAGCACCCGTTCGATACCGCCCTGGTTGGCGGCGGCCACGTAGTTCGGCATCCAGTCGTCGCCCAGGATCTTGTTGGCCATCTCGACCACGATGTAGTCGGCTTCGAGCAGGCCGTTGTTCAGGTCGTTGCCGTAGCGCGAGAGGCCCTGCAGGCAGCTCGGGCAGCTGGTGAGGATCTTGACGTTGTCCTTCGCGCCGACAGCGCCGCTCTCGCGCAATTCGGCCTCGCCCTTCTTCAGCTCTTCTTCCTTGCGGAAGCGGATCTGCGTGGAGATGTCCGGCCGCGACACGCCCAGCGTGCCCGACTCGCCGCAGCAGCGGTCGTTCTTCCGCACGTTGTCGCCGACCAGCGCCTTCACCGTCTTCATCGGGTCCTGCAGCTTCATCGGCGAATGGCAGGGGTCGTGGTACAGGTAGCCACCACCGCCCGCATCGGCCAGCGTGATGCCCTTCTCGAGCAGGTATTCGTGGATGTCGATGATCCGGCAGCCCGGGAAGATCTTGTCGAACTGGTAGCCCTGCAGCTGGTCGTAGCAGGTGCCGCAGCTCACCACCACGGTCTTGATGTCGAGATAGTTGAGCGTGTTGGCCACGCGGTGGAAGAGCACGCGGTTGTCCGTGATCATCTTCTCGGCCTTGTCGAACTGGCCGCTGCCGCGTTGCGGAT
>Ga0163161_10000395_pt1 | contig 36422 bp, 79 predicted proteins | sample S45metaG_FD_129847 | JGI IMG/M metagenome (GOLD analysis project Ga0163161, IMG submission 129847) | Switchgrass rhizosphere microbial communities from Kellogg Biological Station, Michigan, USA - S4-5 metaG | ecosystem: Host-associated > Plants > Roots > Rhizosphere > Soil | place: USA... | reverse complement strand
TCTACGGGCGTTAAGGCCATAGCCACTCCTTTAAAAGTAAGGAGGGCAGACAAGCTGCCCTAATTTCAACTTGCAGGCATAATACCGGCAGTAATGAGCTTGGTGAGCAGAGCATTGTAAGCTGTAGTTACAGCAGCCAATGTTGCAAAGTCGGGGGACTGTTGAGCGGTGAAAGTAATCTGTTTTACAATACCGGCAGCGGCAGTAGTTGCGGCAACAGTACCGATAGCTGTGCGAGCAGCGGCGGCATCAGTAGCGGTCAATACAGCACGACCAACAGTAGTGGAGTCAGTGATATCTGCTGCTTGAACAGAACTACCACCAGCATTAATTTGTGAAGCCAAGTCATTTACAGCTACAATGTAGCCAGCACCGACTACGGGTGTAATAGCCATTTTAAAACTCCTAAATAATGAGGGCTATATTTCAAGCCCTCTTATTGTTAGCTCTTATTAAGGAGCGATGCTTACACGAACCAGAGCTTGCGGACGCAGTACGGCGTTCATGAAGTTAGATTCGGACATGATTTCGATGAAATCATCTTTTTCGTTCATGTATTCAAACCAGTAAGCTTCCGAAGCAACTTGGTTAACAGTGGCAAAACGGTTAGCCGGGGCGTAGTAAGTTTTGAACAGCGCTTCCGATGCAACTTGTGGGAACACACGGCATTCGCCAGCTGGGATGTAAGGAACAGTAGCGCCAGTGTTACGGTCAACGTAGCTACCACGGTATTCGATCCAGAGGATACCACCGTAGAAAAAGTTACGATAACGAGCATCAAGACCAAATACGTTTGCAGTCAGACGCCCGTTCAGTACTTGAGTACCTTGGGTTTGGTTGAAGTACTTGTAAGTATCAACAACAAACGGGTGGGTAATCAGAGCATTGAAGAAGCTTGGCGAGCAAACTGCAATCAGACCATCAACTACTGCGCCAGACTGAACACCGTCTTGTACTGCTGCAACGATTGGCTCAACTTCTGCCAGAGGATCAGCAGCAAGGTTGGTCAGGTCCATGGTCAGTTCAGTACGGGTAACACCAAACTCGTTGTACCAGTTGATAGTGTTGCCATATGAAGTAGCCAGAGTGCCGCTAGGTGCGTAAACACCACCAGTTACCATCAGTTGAGCACGAGCAGCCTCAAGAGTCAGGGCATGGTTCATACGCATTTGAATCATTTTACGGCTACGAGTAGACGCTACAGATTCAGTTTGGATACCAGCAAATACGTTTTCCCAAGCAATAACACCATCGATGTCATTAGGAGTAATTGCATCGTCCAGAGGGAAGTGTGGAATACTTGCAGTCAGGTACGAACGGGTTGGACCACGGGAAGCGCTGTTACGTTCATCCCAGTTACGATCAGGAATCAAGCCTTCGTTCCAAACAGTGCGAGGAACCAGAACGGTTTTCTGCGATTTGGCTTCAGTATCAAAGATACCCAACTGGTTGAACAAGCCCCATTGGTTAGGAACAATGTTGACTGTTTCAGATAGGTCAACTACGCGGTTGAAATCCTGCGGATTATAAGAAAGTGGCATATTAGTATTAGTCCTTAGATAGTGATTTCAACGATGATCCCTTGCTCTTTCAGCAAGTGGCGCAGCGCTTCGAATTGTGGAGCGGAGAGGAAGCCGGTAGTAGCTTGTTTGATCGGGTAATCTTTCAAGATCACATTGTCACGAACATAACCAACTGCGTTGTCAGCGGTATCAGCAGCAAGCAGAGTGAAGCCTTGTGGTTTTGCTTGATAGCGATCACCATACAGAACAACAAATTCGTTAGTGGTAACAAGTTGAGAAGCATTGCTCAGAAGAGCATATGCGGTGTCGGTAGCAGCTTTTGCACGGAAAGCAACCATACCCATAACAACTGGGGTATCAGAAGCAACGTCAACAAACACTACTTCGCGAGCATAACCAACACTAGGATCACGTTCGTGAACTACAAGGTCAGACAGTTGGGTAAAACCACGTTGTACTAGAGGCATTATTTAGCACCTTCTTTTTCAAATTGAGCTTTAAGTTTTGCGGCGGTGAGGTCAGCGCCTTGGGGTTTTTCTGGAACTACTTCGTGGCCTTGACCGCCGATTTCGCCCATCAATGCAGACTGATCGATAACTTCAGCTTGTGCTTTAAAGCCATTTACAACTGCTTCAAACGATGCGTCATCCAGAACAGACAGAGAAGCAAGCAGTGCATCTTGTTTAACGGCTGCGAGTGCGGCTTTACGAGTGGAGAGTTTAGCCTCTACTTTTTCAGCTTCTAGTTCAGCAACTTTTGCTTTGAACTGAGAGAGTTCAGAAGCTTGTGCTGTGAATGTGGCTTGGAGAGTTTCTTTAACAGAGGTAAGCTCTGCAAGTTGCTCTTGGGACGCAGCGAGCTGCGCTTGCAATTCAGCAAGTTGGGTCATATCTAGAGTTTCCTCTGTTGGCTTATTAAATTTAAAAATGCGATTACTCACAGAACTTCCTTCTTTATTACTTTGGGCTTCGCCCGATAGGTAAGAGTAAAAATCTTCTTGTGTCATTACCTGATCAGCTAGGCCCAAGGCAATTGCATCTTCAGCAAGGAAGGTGTTTGCTTGAGTATTCCTAACTGCTTCCACGGACATGTTGCGATGTTCAGCAACATACTCTGTGAAATCTTTGTAGAGAGCATCTACTTTATATTGGAGGTCATCCAAGAACTCTTTACGGAAAGAGCCATCTTCAGCAAATGGAATCTTTTCAGTTCCTGCTGAAATGAAGCTACGTTCATAGCCTTTCATTTCAAGAGCTTTGGAGTCATTCATCAAACGAATCAAAACACCAATAGAACCAATTTCAGAGTTCTTATTGGAAATGATTTCATCGGAAATTGCAGTAAGGCCGTAGGCAGCAGAGGCAGAGAGCCCGTCTACATAGGAGATAATCTTTACGCTGTTTTCATCTGCCAATTTACGCAGATAGTTACCAGTGTCCATCATCCCATAGGCTTCACCGCCACCAGACTCAACCATAAAGGCTACAGTCTTTACACCTTCTTCAAGGAGAGTTTCAAAGTCTTCTTTAATACTTTCGTAAGAAGTACCTCCACAAAATGCTTCCCAACCAGTAGACTTGTTAGTCAATGGACCCGAGATGTGGATAACACCAAGATTACTTTCTGCGTAATGTAAAGTGCTATACATTGAAAATTCGCTGTTAGCTTCTTTACTTACAACTTCAACATTCCCTTCACAGCGTTTATCTACATAGTTAAGAATAGATTCAAAACTTTTAGAGTCCACTAGAAGAGGAGTATCGAACAGCTTAGACCGGAGCCTAGCTAATTCATGAGCCATATATGGACTCCTTATTATTCATAACCAAGTTCTTCCCAATCTTCGAGGGTATATGTAGTTGTAATCCCCATCATTTTCACAGTAATGTGAGTTGATGTTGCTGAAATAACTTCATACCTACTAGCATTGGCATTATTTGCAATGGACGAATCACCAGAAGATCCGTTGTTATTTCCTGTCCCACTATTCAACCCTTGACTCATCCCTTCACCAGATCCGGAAGAATAGCCTGTCAAACTCTTACGGGCTTCTTCAACATCAATATCGTTATCATCGAATGGCGTAGGCATCCCAGCTTCTTGGGCCAGCCAATTAACTGTCTTAGCATCCTGACTTACGAGTCCCACTGCACCAAGTCGTTGTACATACTTAGAAAGTACATCCAAATCTTGTTTAGCAATTTTCCCAAAACAAAAATAAGGTGTAACCGAAGCATCCCAGCCATTGAGCGCCCACAACTGTGGGATAAGATCATGGTTAAGCTGGTCTTGAATTTCCATTAGTTTGGATTCAATAGCCATCTCAACAACACTTACTTTACTTTCAGCAAGAGAGAAAGAACCACTACCGTTGCTACCAAGGCTCAAGAAGTCAGCAAACAAACAAGTTAGAATTTCTTGAGAGTAGCGAGCAATGATTGAGTTGGTGTCATAAGCTTTCTGACCAGTTACAGAAACAATCTGGAAGTCAAAGAACTTATTACCGTTTTCATCCAAAACTTGAGGAAGAATCAGACCCGACTGTTCAGCCACTTGAGCGTTACGCATTACTTTCTTGTAATATTCGTAAACAGCTTTGTCCTCATCAGATGCGGCAGGATCAAGATAGCGTGGTGGAAGATACAAGACTTTAAAACCTTGCATATCCTGAGAGACACCAACAGCTTCAGTCTCTTCAAAAGCCTTTTTGAACTTCCAAGATTCCCAGCAGCCAACCAAAGGAGATTGCCCATTAGGGTCATCCTTCAAGTTACCATTACGAAATAGTAAGAACTTCTTACGAGGAATTCTTACCTTATTGCCGTAGATGCTATCAACACCGGAGTAAGTGAATTGCTCAAGGCCTGTTGGTTTTACAACAGCTTGCCAAACACCTGACAAATCCCGTCCTTCATTCTCCCAGTCCCAACCAATAATACTATCTTGAGAGCGAAGCGGAAGTTTCTTAAGGCCAATTAAACCATCATTGTATTTGGAGCCATTTGACTTAATGCGTTTACGGTAAACCTTTTCTACAACTGCAAATCCGTAACGATTAAAGCTCACAACTTCTTTAATGAAGGCGTTCCAAGAGCCTTCCATGTCATCCATGTTTTGTCTAAGGAATTCAGCTTTAGTCTTTAGATCCTCTTCGTATCCATCAGGAATCTTTACTTCCCAAGGAACTCGTGCAATCATCATTTCAACAAGATTAAGGGCTGGGGCGATTGTCCCGTCTTTAGCCATTTTCTTATATGTTTGAATTGCATGAGGGAAACGAAGCTCCCATTGGCATTCTTCCATTACTTGGCCAGAAACTACACGGAGTGCGTTGTAGCCAGACTCACTTAATTTTATACGAGGGATTACCTCGTCACCCGTACTAAGGGCTGTTTGGTCTGTCTCAGCCATGTAGGCTCCTTAGTGTTTAAAGGGGTTTGTTCTTGATAGGTCGGCTTGTTGAAGACCACCGAGGAAACTTGGAATAACTTTCCGAGAAGCTACAGCTTCAAATGCATCAGAGCACGCGTCACAAAGATCGTCGTGACCTGATTCACCAGAGCGGCGCATTCCGTCAAAAACTTCCAATTGGTTATAGAAAAATGTTAGGTCATTAACCACACCATTTTCATAGTCGGTTGCACAATTCTTTAAGATCTTCATGCCACCATTCATAACAATTGATGCAAAAGGTTTAAACCTGTCTGCTTTCCGTCCTTGTGCGCGCATTTGTTTTACAAAGAATCCTTGAGATGAAATCTCTTTAGTCAGGAATCCATTGGTAAATTTAGCTCCGGGCCCCGGATCAAGCGGAATGATAATATTTGTTTTCTTACCATCTTGCATGGCAGCTTCCATAATGAAAGATAGCCATTCACCGGGCAGAATACGAGCTTGTCTAATATCGTGAATAAAGTAACTACCGTCTTTCAGCCGACTCATTTTAATTGAAACGGTATAATCTGGAGATGGGTTCTTATCACTCTTTTTCGAAAATGCAAAATCGTAGGCGCGGACTGTTGACTCTATTTCTGTCCAAGCGGGTTCTTGATCTTCCTCAATGAACCACTCCCTACGCACCATGCCTGAACCTTCCGCACGGGCTTCCCATGAGCCGTAGAGCAAAATTTCTTTTTCGATGCGTGGCAAACCTTCAAGGAATGCGATATAGTTATCTTCAATATACGGATTATCGTAGACAGACGCCGAAATCCAAGCAAAGGACAGAGGTTTGATTTGTTTCTTATCTGATTCTGGTAGCAAATCTCCAAAGGAGTCTCTACGACCATGTTTTTCAAACATCTCTTCGCGAGAAAGAGTCCAAATCATATCGTTGCCATCTCGGATGAACCAACGAATAACACCTTGCTTTGCAGGGTCTGGACGACCGAAGAATTCATGCCCGAACGGATATAAGTACCAACCAACCCACTTTTTCACCCAACTATCTGGAGAAGGGTTCATGGTGGCACGCATCACGGGTTTCATATCTGCTTTAGTACGAAGTCGAGAAAGAATATATAAAAATTGACTTTCTTCGAATTGACAAAGTTCATCTAGGACCGCAGAACTGATTTGTGACCCTTGAAAGTTGTCTGTATCATCTACACGTTCAAAGTGAGTAAAAGATACTTCAGCCTTCTTCTCCAGTCCATCAACAGGGCCAAAGTTAATTTTCATATCTTTATTTCGAATTCGAGCTTTTTCATCGAAATCTTTATAAAGTGACTTAGCTTCATCCCATATCGCCCCCGGCTTGGTGAGCATGGGGGTTGTGCGTCTGATTACAATTCCCTTGTAATAAGGGATGTGAATATACTTCATATGATGCATAAGTGCGGCGAATGACTTCCCGCCGCCTGCTTGTCCACCATAAAAAATAATATCTACTTCTTCGCCATCTTCTGTTGCATGTTTACTTCTTTTACCAGTGCCGTCCCTCAGCGTCAGAAATAACGACTGAGGACGGCTGGCAGGAGCAATTACCATTGACATTTAAGTTCCTTTATAATAATCCTCCCTAAATTCAAGCCACTTAGGATCTTCTACAGGAACCCAACCATTCTTAAATTCTCTGTGAAAAGTATTCAATGCATTGGCATTCAAATCATCATTATAAAGTTTATTATAAAGAGTGGTAAATTTAGCTTTGGTTAGTTCAGGATTGGTTAAATATAAATCATAATAAAAATCAGCCATTGCCCACATGGACAAATTAGATTCCCGTGAAATTACTGTCGGATGCGTCCAAGGATGCCTGTCAATGAGCGCTAGAGCTGCGATCACCCTTGAGCGACGAAGTTCCGTCATTGGGACACCCTTGTTTGAAGGAGACTTTCCAATTTTCTTTGCAGCCATCTTGGCCTTAGATTCATCTGAATGAGTTCTACCAAAGAAAGGATTAAGCTCACCTACTTGAAGAGCTGCACTTTCTGCTGTTAAACAGCCACAAGATTTATAAGCAGATTTAGACTTTGGACTAACTTCTTTTGACTTCAATATTTTAGTGTTTCCACACTCACATTGACAAAACCACGTAGAAGTTTGGAAACCTTTGTTAGTCGAGGACCAACCCTCTTGATAAAGAACTGTAAGCTTGCCACTTACAACCCCTGTCAAATCTACATAATTAGGACTAAGTACGCCACTTCTCTCAGAAAGAACTTTGGCATGTTGAATTTTCAGAGACTCGTATATTCTTGATTTTTGCTGTGTGAATCTCTTATTGCTCATCATCCAAGCAGCATGAAATAATCCAGATTCTTTCGGATAAATTTTCCAAAGTAGTAAATGGGCAATATAATGTTCTCGCCCGGTAAACATCACTAAATTGTCTCTTTTATCGCTACCTCCCATGCACCTAGGAAGGATGTGATGTATCTCAAAGTAGCCTTCATGCTGACTTTTATCTAAACCTCTGTGCCTAGAGTTTGCAACCAGATTTTCATAAATTTTACTATAATTCAAAACAAATAAATTCCAAAGTAAAACGGTGCCTCACCTCGCCAGCCGTAAACAGCCTCATGTTTGGTATTACAGTTCACCGAATTCTTTTATAACAGAGGCCGCTTATGCAACTTGTTACTCTTCATCACTATCATCAGCATTCTTACCACTTTCAACAGCAGCAAGATATTGCTTAATCATTTTAACTTTATCTCGTCCCTTAACATTACGAGATCCAACGATAGGTCGCATTGTCTCAATTGGCATTGCTTCCAACTCTTCTTTAGTATAAATCTTTTCACTAAGAGCTACTGGAATAGCATTAACGCCGGGACTTACTTTCAAATCTGTATGACCTTCCACTTCGAACACTAGCTCAGCAGCATAAGGCAGTCCCTTCAGCCGTGGACAAGTACGCTCTTTCAGTGTTGCCCCTTTAGCTCCAAGTTCAAGAAGTTTCTGAACAAAGTCTACAGGGTTTGTGGAAGTTACATTGATATTTTGAGTTGCCATAAATTCTCTCCGTTTGTGTTCAATTCATAAAAGAGATATTACGCTACTCTAAGCTTGTTTGTCAAGCTTATTGGAAAATAAAGTTCAAATAAATTACTTTAAGTGAAAGCACTCAAAAGAATGCCTTCTATAAAACAACTTAACTAAACGTTTCACCAATTGCCACAACGTGTACAACGGTGCCGTCGGGTACTGTACGAGCAGTGCTACCAAGAGCTAGTAAGTTAGCAGCCCTTAATCCATAACCGCTCACTGCTGTAGTCGTTGGTGCTGTACTTAGTGTTGCCCAAGCCCTGTCGTAAACGTTAGCTGCCGACAACACTGCTGTTGCCTGTACTACTGGGGCACTAACAAAACCCGCTGAAGTATAATCAACAGACCATGTACCGCCAGTAGTTGTAGCTGTACCAACCCAAATCATCGGTGCCATTAATTGAGCATTGCCTGACCAGACGAATGCTGCCGGATGTTCACCTGCCATTTAAATCACCTCATACATAAACGTAAACCACATACTATGGTTGTTGGCAGAACCAGCTACATATTGTAGAAGTGCTCTATCGTTAGCTACGTCTCCAAGTACAGCAGCACACTGACCAGCAACATCCGCAGCCGAAGCTGTACCACCAACGTCATCAGAGATTGTCAGGTTGGATGCTATTGGAAGGGAAATCCCTAATGTGGTGTTTTGGTTGTTGTTTGTAGGATCAACCTCAACCCTACCAGACACAGTAACCATATTACCCACTCGTACCCAGTTTGTAGTATGAGCAACTGATGTCGCTACGTTAGTTGTATTGAACAAGGTTGGCGTATAGTTACCGCTAGCAATCGTAGGTGCATCGATTGTAATATCGCCAGTATTTTGAGTAACTGTAATTAACCCAGCACCATTGATATTACGGAGGCTTACAGAACCAGCTGTATTGGTATTATAAACAGAAGCACCTATACCACCACCAGTGACAGACTTAACTGTATAACCGTTTGTGGTTAAATAAGTTCCAACACGAGCATCTGTATAATAAAGGTTTGTACCTTCAGCAATGTTCGTGGTTGTTAATACAACTGCACCAGTTTGACCATTAACACTTGAAACAGCGTTAGCTGGGACATTGATGGTAATATCATTTGTGTTGGTTGTTACAGAGGCAATCCCTGTACCGATAATACTTCTAAAAGATATATCACCAGAAGTGTTTGCTTTGTATACTGGACTACCTGAGCCAAGACTTGAAGCTGATTTTACTGTGTATCCATTGGTGCTGAGATAAGAACCAACTCGGCTGTCTGTGTAATAGAGACTACCCCCTTCTGGGATATTCGTAGTCGTTAAGGACACGTTTCCAGTGAGGAGATTTACACTCTGGACAGGAGCAGCAGCAGATGCTTCAGCAGTTGTTGTATACTGAGGATGAGGATCTACAGCAGCGTTGTGGGCTGTAATAGCTGCTGTAATGGCGGCGCCTTGGGCAGTACTTACAGGCTTGTTCACATCACTGGTGTTGTCAGCATTACCAAGACCGACAGATGATTTTGTAATAACTACATCACCAAACAATCCATTGACTGTATTAACAACATCCTGAATAGCTGCTTTGGTAAGCTTATCTGGACTTACAAGAGATTCAAGTTTAGCTTTAACATTCTCTGCTGTGTAGACACGATCAGTAATTACATCATCAAATACACCGCGTTGCAGTGTAGCTGTAAAGTAAGGAATACCTGTAGCGTTACCTTTCAGTGCTACAACATCTGCCCTGATTTCAAACCTCAATTGAACACCAGCACTTAAGATTACTGGGCTGTCAGTGAAATCAAAACTGTTGTCTCCAGAAATCCAAGTAAGACCATCAATCTCTTTCTCCCAACTTGTTTTGTTGGGGAGATACTTCAGCACAACACCATTGCTTACCTGACTAATCTTGATACGAACGTTAGTCATTGCGGCGAACGTTCGGAACTTGATTGAGTTGGTACGAGCATTGTTAACCACAGTGTAATTGTAGATTAACGGGTTGTCTGGGAGATTGGTGGTATCCACGCCCTGAGAGATAAATTCAAACTCTGGCTCAATTAGGTGGAAAACAGTGGGCTCAGAAGACGCAGCATTGCGTGGGGTATAGAAGTCTACGATAGTGTATTGTCTATCGTTTAGAAGGTTAAAAATCCCTAGGAAGCCAGCTACTTCAGACAGTTTTAACACGTCCCCGAAGGTGACAGACCCACTCTCCACACCGAAGCCGGGTGGGGCTAGAATTGTACCGTCTTCAAGGACTCGCATCCCAGAGCCTGAGAAAAGACCTGTCTCTGTCTTGTAGGGGATTTCACCGATTGGAACACCAATCAAAGAAGCTACTTCACCGGGAAGACCTTGAAGGAAGGGTGTGTAATCAAACCATGCACCACCTAAACGGCCTTGGGCTCTGGTTGTAAAGCCCTCAACTGTTGTGTAGGTGAGACGAATTAGATAAAAGCTATTGCCGTTATATACAGCGAGCTTTGAAGGATTAGCTGAGAAATAAGTATCTCGTGCAAGTTCTGCGGCTGTTTGATCAACACCATCAAACGTATTCTCAAGAGGTCCGAGTCTGTAAGCTCTACTGAAAGGAAATTCTTGAATAGCCATTATGCAGTTTCCTGTGCTACATGCAACCGACCAGTGCCGAATGCAAACAACCCTTCCGTAGCATTTTCAACGAAAACAGATTTACCGGGGTAGACCAGAAATCCATCTTTATCTGATGCGGAAGGTGCACTTACTGCAATCTGTAGGTAGACAGGGGTAGAGCTTTTATTCTGTACGATAACTGGTGTGCCGACTACAATACCCACACCAACGTAAACGTTTTGGTAGGCTGTGCCTGCCAGGATGAGGTCATTAACTGTTATTGCCACTGTATTCCCCTTTTAGGATTTGTTTTTGTTTGTAAGGGAATATTAGATTGTGTACTACAAGGTACAATTACCACAACCTTATATAATAATTGTATTAGCTCCCACACTTCCATGGACTAATAACTCTATCTTTGCAAAATCAAAGATCTTCTCCACAGCCCTTTCAGGCAGCATTTCACTACATACTAAGGTTTCAACAAACGCTGAAAATATTGTTTATAGTGAAATGTTTACAGCAGGCATTCGCCAGAATGCCGGGGTCTCAGGAACTAGCTGAGATACCAGACCTTGCGATCTAGTTAGGTGCAGCATGGTATTCATAGACTCTTGGGAAGTATGTATGAATATCCCTTGAAAGACATCCTGTGCCAACTCCGCTTCAGCCCCAACAGCTTCTGCTCATTGTTTTGACAAGTGCTGCAAATTCTTTTATTCATCATCGTCTTCAGAAGGATCTACATAGACCAAACTAAGACGAGGTTTCATTTCGGATTTGATCTGCTCAGGAGATTGTTCTTCCTCTTCAGTATCACGCTTCCCTTCAGCCCGAGCTTTGAAGTTTGTAATCTCATCGCTGCTAGCTGCTTTTTCAACGCTAACAATCGAGTTAATCACCCACTTAGCACTTGCAACAGATTCAGAGTTTACTTCTTGACTATTAAGACTTTTATCAATCAAAGCCAGAGCAATATCTTCTCGTGTACGAAGTTTATCGGCCAGTTCACGGAGTTTGCTTTTCTTGATGCGAACCTTGCTGTTGCCTGAATTATTTCTATTAGAACGAGGTCCATCAAACCTAGTATCAGGTGATGGGTTGCTATTCTTTGGGGTTTTAGCCATTCTATAAATACCTATAATTGTGATTTTCTAAATCATTCTGGCAAGACTACTTGCAATAAGATCAATTGATAACAAAATGATTTAGAAAATCCTTTCAAGCTAGTAGGAGAAGACTAGTCAAAAGGATGAAAGATTCTAAAGGAAGGAGAGAGAGGAACCTTAGAATCTTTAAGGTGCTGTCGAAGAGGAGGAGAAAGACAGCGAGGAAACCCAACTTTCTAGGATTTGATCTTCGTGTTGGGGTGAAACTGGTGCCGTCACCAAGAGTTGAACTCGGGACATCCTGATTACAAAACAGGTGCTCTATCGGCTGAGCTATAACGACATATTCTATTCTTCAGCCCAGCACACTCAGGACATGGCTATGTGATAATTATACACTAGTTTTGTATACACTTCAACTGTTTTCTTCATACAATGCGAAATTAACCCAATTTTCTGTCAAATACTCATGTTGGTACTCTCGGACGACCATATATTCGTCATTATATGAAACTCCACGACACACCGAACAAAGGTCTTCAGGCTCTGGTAGTGTGTCGCTCTTATTAACAGTAAAATCAAATTTACTAAGACTTGCATTGCAAGCTTTGCATCGTGTACTCATGATTAGATTCCTAAAGTATTATTAGGAATCCTCTTTTGATTCCTTAAGTTGAAATCAAAGTATGAACTAGTTAGTGTTAATTTGTCAAGGGTTCTTGAAAATAATTATTTAAACTGATAATTTCTCCTCAATTGTTTGCCCATTATCTTTCCAACTCATTGTAATCGGCACGGGATAATCTACACCAAACCTTTTACGAAAGCAGTTGCCCATAGTCTGTGACAACAGGTCAGCATGTTTAGTTTGCACCAAAAATGAATCATGCACTGGAAGGCAGGCAATGTTCTTTTCAATCATAACCTCAAGAATGTCGTTAGCCAAATGACTATCAGCATTCTGTAAGATTCGACCGTAGCTATCAGAGCAGCAGAAGCTATCAACAAACTGTGGGTATGCGTTATAGATCAGAAGCATAACAGCGTTCGCATTACCAAGTGTGTACTTGAGTTTGTCCTCTGTCTTCAGTAGATTAATTTCTTTACGAATAGCATCTTCTGCCTTGTCTTCTGTAAAGCAATTAAACATGATGTTGACAGCAAGCTTCACCATACGACGATCTACTTCATTTGTCTCATCTTCTAGAATACCTGAATATACATCCAAGGGGAGGTATTCAACATCGATGTCTTTCAGAGCTGCTGCTACACGAAAATGCAGATTACAGAAGTCAATCTCACAAACATCCTGACCTTCAATCTTAATATCAAGACGTGCATCTGTATCTCGGTTCTTGATTGCTAGTACGTCAGCCTTATAGAACCTACCACCATAAGCAAAAGATTCATTAAAGATACGGCAGTAGAAATTGGTTAGAGCTTTACCGTTCCCATCTTGAATGCTAAATGACTCATTCATGTGGTTTAGATTTCGAACTACTTCTTCCATCTTCTTTACATCTTGTGTATTACGATAAGGAATGGAGTTCTTCTTGTCGTCCCTAAGCTCAATAACCATTACTGTATCCTCATATGCTTTCATAACTTCCTCAATCAATTCTTTAATGTCCCAAGTCTCAAGGAACTTAGTTGTGGGGTAGATGTAACTAATCTCTCTCTTCTCCACTACCTTGTGTGCCTTACCTTTGACATTGACGATATATTCTTCTTGTACCAAGTAGTCTATACACCTCATAACCTTTCGAGATGTAATATCTTTCTTACTCACTACCTTCTTACCACCAGTATCTCTACTGTAGACAAGCTTATTCTTCTTCTTAATACAAGCAATGAGATTAGTGATAACAACACCTAATGTAGTGATATCCTTATACCCACAACCTCTTATCTTATTACTCACATCCCTACTAACCTTAATACCATACACTAGTAGTCTAGTATTAAGGACTACACCACCAACCTCCTCCATCTCCACCACTCCTATCATATAACGCAATTTTAGAGACAAAATGCTCTGTAGGCCACAGCCACAAAGGCTTGTAGGAAAAATCCCATAAATAAGTTTGCCTAAATTCATCTCTAGGCAGTCAATCCAAGCAACCATACTGACACACATCAAGACACCTTGTCAACCCTCCCACAACATTATTTTATATTCCAAACTAATCTATTCACCGCTTGCATTCCTAAAGCTTAGGTGCTAAGATTCTTACATCATCTGAACGAAGGAGAGAAGAAATGGACGTTAATGCAATCTTTGAAAAATACACAAGAAAACAATTGATCCAAATGCTAATGGATGATAATCATGAGATTGTTAGACTTAAGACTTTACTGACAACGGCTGGAGAAGAGCTTGTACGTCTTGGCTCCAGTGCAGAAGGATTGCTGGCTGAGATAGAGAGTAGGGAAAAGAAATGGTTGCCCGGCTACTGTATTGGAGGCTATAATCAAATGAGGAAGTACATTCAAGAGCTTGAGGACATTGCTGGACCTGATGCCAAAAAGCTCCGAGAGAATCGCCACAAGTATTTGACAGACTGGTTTAAGGAGACAGAGCCAAAGTGACCCACACATTCCACGACCACGACATAGACGAAATATTCATCATCACTGATTCACCAAACAACACTCTCCTCCACATTAGCTATCTAGGCCCAACAGAGGAGACGGTTTACACGAGGGCTGATATAGTAAGATTGCTTGATATTATTGATGGGAAGGCAGAGGGAGTGATGAGATGCGTATAATTATTGATCAAGATTTAGAGTTTGACTTAGGTCTTTTTGATGAGACTGTGGATGCTGATCTTCTAAAGAGTAGTACTGTATTTTATACTCTGACAGATACTAGTATCAATATTCATGCTCAGAAAATTGATCTACTTGAGCCTGACATGGAAGATGTCTTGACACTTCTGGATTGGTTGTCTGACAAGCAAATTAATCTTGTGCGATACTCACATGGACGATATAGCTTGGAGTTGAAATGATCTGTCTAATGGCTTGGTTTATCTGTGCAATTGCTTCATTTTACCTAATCAAAAACTACGTCTCATCCAACCTGCGACAGATGGGTATCCATGACGCTAGCATCGCTCAAGCTATGAGAAATGCCGCTAAGAAAGACGAAACTATCGATCCAATGCACGACTGTCCAGATCACATTGTTTCAGCTTTGTTTTGGACGATTCTTTTAGTAGAAAACTTGTTGCTATGGCCTGTGACATTGGTTATGCTTGTTTGGTGGCAGACAATAGATAAACAAGACTTTTCGGATTTTAGGGGGTAAATGGAATGAAAGCTGTATTTATGAATATTGAAGGTGTAGATTTTAAATTCACTTTCCACCCAGTAGGCTGGTCTTATGCAGAAGTTAAGGTGAGGGTTAAGTCTAAATTTATGGGCATTATTCCTCATTGGAAATGTGTATGGTCTACAAGTAATGGTTTCGGTTGGAACTCAGCCCTAGCCGGTCATGTTGTAAAGGCACATAAGAAAGACATTGAGAGATGGTGCCAAAATGCTGTAAAAGAATATTTGAGCTACGCAAAGTCTTGGAGAGAGTAATGAAACAAGGTATGCGGACATGTGACGAATGTGAAGGAACTAAACTGTGGGCACCGTATGGGACGGATGAACCTGGGAGGGAAACCTGCTGTATGTGTGATGGCATCGGAGAGATTGAGGATACGTGCTATTGTGCAGCTAGGTATTCTGGAGAATGTGCTTGTAATTACACAGGGTGGGATGAATGAAAGTATGTTGTGGAAATGGAAAACCTCATGACACACTGACAGACATTGAACGTATTGGCGGTTGTTCGACAGATCACTGCATAGGCCCTATTGGATGGGACAAATGGATAACCCTTCAAATTAAGCAAGACAGCGTTGACAACTACAAAGTTTGGTACGAAAATATGTTAAAACGTGGTGCAGCTTGTGATGAATTGATAGAAGCTCACAATAAATTATTTGGAGAGAAAGGATGACAACTATGAATAACGAAACCTTAATTAGAGAACTGAGTAAGGGGTTTATTACACTAGAAACGGGCGGCGGTAAGCATACAATAAAGCTAGAGTTCAATAGCTCTGACGATGTATGGGATGCTTATGAGGCTTTGATGATCTCTCTTAAGTATTCAGAGGAAGGTGTAGAATGAAGCCACAAGAGATTGACAAGCTATGCCAACTAGACCCTACAGGCTGCAACGGCACTATCCAAGCAGTGCTTCTAGACCCCAACATCAACCAAGCACATTATGCGGATGTCTTGTATTATCTGTTAGCCAAAACAATCGAAGAAAAGGGATATTTTGAGAGGACTACTAATAATCTCACTAAGGTGTTGAAGGCGAAGGATTTATGGGATGAAATTAATTGGGCACTTGAGTTGGAGGAGAAATGAGTGAACTTTTATGTGAAATAAATCTTTAGAAAAAGCTTTACATGCGGTGTAGGATGTGGGATAGTGGGTGTGTTGGGATGTGAACATTAATAGGAGATAAGCAATGCCGTGTTACGATTCAAGAGCAGATGATGATGCTAAAGAAAATAGGAAACTTGTTGTAGAATACTCAAAGAAGATTGACAACTTGACAGAGATGCTTTGCAGCATGTGTGCTAAGGTTAAGTTTGAAGAGCTTCCACAGAATATTCGTGGTTGGTACAGCAGACACCTTGACGATGATCGAAAACGGGTCTACGATACATTTGTAGGAAAGTTTGATGAGTTTAGTAATAAAGTGAAAGATATGTCTGGCGAAGAGTTGCGTAAGATTGAAGAGATTCTTGATTCTATTGAAAGTAAATAACTAAAAGGAAATACAAATGGGAAGTCGCGAAAGGGCGTTTGTAGTACAAGTTGACGGTCAGGATATCGCCGTTCCCCGTAAACGTGTTCGTAAGGATAAGGTTGGTAAGCCTGCTGTAAATCATAAGTACGATGATGAAAAAGAGTTTAATTCAATGCACTTCAAGCCAATTGGGGATGCACAGACTCTCGGAGCACAGTATCTGCAAGAAGGGCGTAAGATTGTAGCTCTGCAAGGTCCCGCAGGTGGTGGTAAGTCAATTCTAGCTGCATGGCACGCTGCAAATCTGCTGAAAGCTAAATCAATCCATAAACTGTTCTTGGTTCGGCCTTATGAATCTTGCGGTCGTACAATCGGTGCAGTTCCCGGCACAGAAGCAGAAAAACTCTCTGTTATTTTCACCAGTATTTTGGAGCATTTGACTAAGTTTCTTGGTAAAACACAACTCTCATACATGCTTGAGAAAAAGGTAATCGAGTTCAAAAGCGTGGAATGGATGCGCGGCTATAGTTTTGAAGATGGGGTCTTCGTCCTATGTGAAGAGGTGCAAGGATTTGACACTGATCTTATGCAAATGCTGACAACTCGTATTGGCGATGGTGCTCAACTGTGTATGACAGGGGATTGGCGTCAAAAGGACATCCGTAAAGAAACTGGCCTTAAGTATCTGAGTGAAATTGTAGAGGCTGCAAATAACACTCCACCAGAATTCCTTGATGACGAGGATATTCGGGAAATTAAATCTAATATTGGATTTGTAAACTTTACGTTTGAGGATAGTGGTCGGCGTAGTAAGTTGACTAAGGCACTTGTTAAATTGTTTTATTATGAGAAGGGGTAGGAATAATTTGAAAGAAATTAATGGTATTAAGGTGGCTTACAATGCTATAGATTGGGAAGGGCACGAAATTGGCAGACTTAAGGTTAAATACTTAGTTGGTAAACACCCTACCCGTAGAACATTACTTTGGTTTGCAGAGTGCTCATGTGGTAACACTACACAAGTTAGTTCCGCCGAGCTTTCTGCGAATGACACACAATCTTGTGGATGCCTCCATTTAGAAAAGATTGCAATTACAAATAAAGCTTTTGCAGAAAAATACACCACTCACGGGATGTCTGGGAGTATTGAACAGAAAGCTTGGAAGCGGATGAAGGACAGATGCACCAATCCAAACTCTCAAGAGTATGAGGTATATTCAAAAATTGGAATTTCAAGCCACTTTGCAGAAAGTTTTATGAATTTCTATGAGGATATAGGACCGGTTCCTAAGGATCTTGTTGGAAGAGTATCAGTAGATAGGATTGAAAATTCGTTGGGGTATATCCCCGGTAATGTGAGATGGGCTAATGATGAAATGCAATCTCGAAATAAAGGGATGTATTCCAGCAATAAAAGTGGGGTGACTGGAGTTTATCTGCATACAGATAGATACGGAAGGCAAGCTTGGGCTGCGAGTTGGTACGAAGCTGGACGTAAGCAAAGGACTCGATATTTTTCAATTAAGAAATATGGAGATGAATTAGCCTTCTTTGCTGCATGTGAGTTGAGAAGTCTTATGATAGAGCGCCTCAACATGCTCGGTGCTGGTTACACAGAAAATCACGGTAAATAGGAGAGTAAATAATGCAGAAATTTATGTCGGACAGTAAACTGATGCCATTCATTGAGCCAAACAAGCTATTCATCACTGAGTATCATGATCACGTTCGTTATGATTATTACTTGGTCGGTGAAATTGGTAATCCTGAAGAGTACCTTGAATTGTGCCATGCACTGCGTTCTTCTACGCCAGCTGACGAATTTTTTCTAAGATTCAATAGCGGAGGCGGTCAGGTGCGAAGCGGCAACCAAATATTGAACGCCATCCACGAATGCCCTGCCACAACTATTGGTTTTATTGAGCACGATTGTGGTTCCATGACAACATTCTTATTTTTGGCGTGCGATACGTGGGGCGTTAGTAAGTATGCAGAATTCTTTTCTCATACTGTGTCAGGAGGGAATTACGGGAAGGAATCTGAGACGTTTGAAGCTTCCCAGTTCCTCCGTCGGCAGACCCATCGGCGTGTACGGGAAGAATATGCAAATTTCCTCACTTCAGATGAGATCGAATCTCTTTTGAAAGGTGCTGACTACTACTTTGACGCTGATGAGATTATGGAACGTCTTGATATCTTTGCAGAAGCTCGTGAGGCGCAAGGTTGCAATAATCCAGACTGCAAAGAATGTGGAGTAGATCGTGAGCCGGAGCCTAATTTTGAGGAGTTGCTCAGTAAAGCGGTTGCTGAAGGTATCGCTCAACATGAGAAAAAGAAACTGGCTGCTGAAAAGAAATCAACTCGTGCAAAGAAGGTCACGGCACCTTTTCCTGAAACAACAGAAGTAAAATAACCCTTGCACAAACCGGTGGAGTGCTTTATTATGGCTCCACTAACCCAAACACAAAGGAGAGAATAAATGATTACCAAAACAAAACTGCTCAAGAAAGCTTTACCAAAGGAAGAACAAGTCTCAGGTTGGAACCGCTGGCAGAACAACGAATATAATTACGATACCCGTGCATACACTTATCCACCAAAACCAAAGAACATTGTAATTCTTATTGATTACTACCATTATGAAAATTACGAAGGCTATGGGTATGTACTAGGTTACAATAAAGATACCAAACAATTCTTTGAAGTGCATGGTGGTCACTGCTCGTGCTATGAACTTGAGGGTCAGTGGGAAGAAGAGTATACAACTCTTGAAGAAATTAAGTTGCACACAGAAAAACAACTTAAGGCTTTGGAAGAGAAAGAGTATAAATATTCTGATGATGAAGAAACTCTTGATCGGTTGACTCAGATTAAAGATTTGTTGGAGATTTAATGACTGACTATGAATACAACGACCAACAAGAAGACTACTTGGCGCTAGTTGAGCCAGTCTTTGACGTGGACCCAAGTATTTATTGGGAACTTGATCTAGAATCTAATTGTATTGATGCAGCACTAAAGTGCTAAGGAGAACAAAATGATTATCTACACACTTATCAAGACAGACTTCACCCACAAACAAAACATCGGAACATTCTCCACTCTAGAGAAAGCTCAAGCATTCCAAGCTGCATCTGAAGTGGAACTATTTGATAGTGGAAGTTTGGCGGGTGTCAGTTTCTATATTGAGGAGAGCTTGGTACAATGAATTTTGAAAACAATGAAATAGTTATTGAGGGTTTGGAATCAAGTATTGAAAACTGGATGTTGGGAAACTTTAAGGACGCACAAGAGAATCTAGGAGAAGACCTCGTCTATGCGGTTCAGGAAGTACTAGATCATGAGTGAATATGATCGCTGGCTTGATGAAGATTTAGATGACCATTATTTAGACCTTCTTGAACAAGATCTTGAAATACCTTGGCCGGATGAACCTTCAGTAGAACCAAATACTGATTACGATAACTATGATGGTTGGGATGATATGCAATGATTAAAGTTATTAAGATCATCCCTCACATCCCTCACATCCCTTACTATCTAGCCGATGGAAATGTTGTTCTAAAGAAGTGGAAAGAAGGTTTCGTAGACAGAATGGGGAATAAGGCAAAGCTTACGAAAGTGTTGTTCAGGACGAAGAAGAATAAAGAGAGTGAATCGGTTATTCAAGTGACTTGGGAGTAGAGAAGATGGCTGAGAAGAAAGACCCTAAAGTGACGATTGTTGATTATCAGACGTTTACTGATTACCTGTTCATACCGCCAGCCACTTTTTATATTCAATCAGCAAGTGGTGATTATTGGTTTGTACATACTTCTAGTCGCCAAGTTGCACAGGAATATATTGACTCTGTATTTGATAAAGGTAAGTACACTATCAAGGCAAGTAAACTACAGAAGACGGTATCTAAATCAGAAAGTGGTGAGCTAAGTTGTCGCGGAACTGCAACGAGGAAGAAATGAAAGACAAACACATTCAGGCGTGTATGAAGTGTGCAGAAGCTTGGGCTGAATGTTCTTCTGCTGAGCGATTGAAGGTTGGAGCAATTGCATATAAAAATGGTCACATTATCGCAGAAGGATATAATGGACTTCCTAGTTCTATGCAAGGTTCTTGTGAGGATGAGCAAGGACATACAAAATCAGAAGTTACTCATGCAGAAGATAACTTACTTCGCAAACTGACACGTAGCACAGAGAGTAGTATTGGTGCTTATATCTTCATCACCCATGCCGCTTGTAAAAATTGTTCTATTAAAATTGTTGACGCAGGGATTACAAAGGTCTACTATCGTAATGAGTATCGCAGCACAGAAGGACTTGAATTTCTTCGTGCGAATAATGTAGAAGTAATCAAAATTTAAGGAGAACAAAATGCACAGTAATGAATCCCAATGGGAACCTGACGACATTCAGGACACCAAGAAACTCCAGCTATTCGCTCTTGGAGAATTCATGTCGGCCTTAAAATACGTAAAGCGTACTTGGGCAAGTGGGCACGTTACATTTGAAAGTAATCATCTTAGAAATAAGAGTAGAAAAACAATTTCATTCAAGAAAGCTGTGGATTTATACAACAATAACTCCATTAAGTGCATCTTTGGTAAGCCACCAAGCACCTTAAGCTTGTGGAGCTTTGATGACTATACAGTAGCTAAAGCAAAAGCTTCTCGCCCATTAAAAGCTATTAAACTTCAGTTCTGTAAAAAGACACACCAAATTATTGTGCAGGATCATCGAGTACAGTTTACTTTGGAAAGTTACTCTAAATTATTCTTAAGCAATAAGTATTTGGGGTGACTTATGGAACACAGAACTATTTGTTTACTGTTTCCTTCCGGTAGTTGGCTGTGGAGTGAAGATTATCATTTCCAAAACCACAAACACCTTGGAAAGTTCGTTGAAGTGTTCTTCACCAAAGGCTTCTCTGATCGTGAGGTTGATGAAGTGATTCGTGACTACTATTCTGCAAATGTTGAACATCTATTTGAATAATTCCTAGCCCTTGGTCTTGATTGATCGAGGGCTTTATTAGAGACTGAGGAAACACAATTGAGACAATTTGAAGGATTATCTGATTTCTTTAGGAATGCTACTGAGGAAGAGAAAAGAGAAGTTTATCTAGAGGTTATTGAGAAGGCTAACGAAGAACAACTTAAAGTAATTGAAAGAGCAAAGGAGATAAAAGAAGATGTCAATATGTAGATGGTCCAGCATGAACTGGCAATGTGACCTATATTGCTATGAATCAGAGCAAGGATATGTGACACATGTAGCAGTAAACAGAACTGTGGGAGATATTCCTAAAGTAGATTCATCGTTATTCTTGAATCACACAGAAGAAAACGAACAAGAGTTTTCCAAACAACATAAAGCACAAATGAAGTTTTTAGAAACGGCTGAACGTAAGCCAATTGGTTTGAAATATGACGGACAAACTTTCTATGATTGTAAAGAAACCTTATTGTCCAGACTGAGCATGCTTCGTGTTGAGGGTTATAGGTTTCCAGAGATTACCGAGGATGATCTATAAATGACCAGCGATTGGGAAGCAAACTGGATCAGAAACAATCCTCAATACTATGACTCCAAAGGGCACTCAGAAGCTGTTATACTGAATATCCAGAAGCGTAAGAAGATTGCTGAGTTGGAACAAGAAATTAGGAAATATAAAGAGGAGCTTGGAATTGAGTAAGAAAGCAAAACTAAAGAAAGAACTAGAACTAATCCACCGACACCTAACTCGTGCTGAAGTGGTTATGCAAAAGATAGCCCTGAAACTCGATATTGACAGGCACGCTTATCTTGAAATGACTCTGTACGAAGTGGAAGAGCTACTGAAACTATTTGAGAATGAACCCAATTAAACACAACATCTTGTGTCTTAATCTCTATTTACCAAGATTAGGCACAAGATATAGGAATTATGAATGAATTTAGTTAAACAAAGACTAGCTTGGGAAGTGAAATATCATCTTGGAGCACCAAATGAATTTAAAGCTTATGAAGACTATAAAAACAATAGACTGTCTGAGAATTTTAGGTTAAACTCTGGTCTTGAAGAATTCTTTGAGTGGGTTAGAGTTTTAGAGGAGAAAGTGAAATGATCAAAGGAAAGCGTAATCAACTAGCAAATGTAGGTAACAAGTTCCAGACAACCGCAAAGAAAGTATTATGTTGCTGCTCTGCTGGACTGTTGCGTTCACCCAGCCTTGCTAATGTTCTGCACAAAGAATTTGGCTTCAATACTCGTGCAGTTGGCTGCGACAAAGAATACGCACTAATTCCAATCTCACAAGCTCTTATCTGGTGGGCAGATGAAATTGTATTTGTGAACAAGGAAAACTTTGACAGCTTGAACCAAGAAGAGAAAGATGAAATTTCAGATGTTGGTGTGAAAGTGGTTTTCCTAAATATTGAAGATGACTTTGATTGGAATGACCATTGGTTGAACAGAACTTTACTTGAATCTTACAATAACAGAGCCTAGTGGCTCAAGGTAGAAGGAAAATGAAATCTTCCATAATCACTACTCTCATCTTTACAATCCTCGTCACAGGCTGTACAATTCACCAACCAAAGCAGCCAGTGGTCGTTGGCCCCGGAACATTCTATGCTAAATGGCAGAAACAAGTGTTAGAGAAGTGTTCTGAGCGGGCACTAGAAATAACTCTTGAGATTGTGAAGGAAAAGTCTAAGGAAGGGATGGTGTTTACGGAAGAAGATGTTATTAATATTCATGAGTATTTGGTTAAGAAATGTTCTGTGAGTTATGGAATCGTGATATAACTGCAAGGGATTGCAGATGATGGGTGAAATTAGCCGACATAGATGTATTATATTGCATATTAGGAGAAGATGATGCATTACAGAGAATGGAAGAGGAAGTGGTTCAGTGAAAACTTTGTAAATTCTACGTATGATTGGTTATATTTTCCAGATCAGGACAAGATTATTTCTTACCATGCAGATACAGGTATCGAAGTTCAGATGTCTACTGACTATTGGAAAGAATTTTCAATGAATACCTATGCAAGTACGCATAAATCACTTACAGTTGACCAGAAGCTAGATAAAATTATTAATATGTTGGAGAATCGTAATGAATAGAGCGTTTACACCAATGACAGACGTACAACGTGAAGAAGTCCGCCTTAAACGTATTGCTGACCAAGAGTATGCAAAGGAGCATTTGCAACTAGACCGTCCAGACGAAGCTTATTGGAAATCTGAAGCATCCGCTCGTGGAATCCGCATGCCTCAGTGGCACATACTTGGTACTGAAGTAAAATATGTAAAAAGAGCTTGTAAGAAACTTGGTGTTGATGTAAAAGAGTACACAGAATCAACAGGCTTTAAAACACTGAAGGAATTTGCTGAAACTAACCATAAATTCAACGCTGTGGCAATGGTTGGACTGGCAATTGAATACGCAGTTGCAAAGGGCTTGTAATTTCAAGACTAAATGGGGTAAGTTGGCGTAGTTTTTACCCCTAAATTAAACGATCTATTAAAATCCATCTCCGTATACAGGGTAAACTAAAATGACTTTTCTTATTATCTATTTAATCACCACACTAATATTCATTTACATCAACGCCACAGCCTGCTATCTCAGAAAAATGCCTTATCCTTGGAAGGATGATATCCTCTTGTGTTTTGCTTGGCCTATAGTTGTTCCTGTGTGGATTATAAATCTGATTCTTGTCTCAGATGATCCTGAATGCTCTGAATGTCATAATAAAACCTCTGTGGGGCATAAGATGTCTTGTGGGGAAAGGTATAATAAGGGAGAATGAGATGTTAGATACCCTTGAAAAACAGCTTCCAGTGTTCATTAAGCTTGCCGACGAAGTGAGATTAGATGTGACACTATTGCCAAATAGTAAATTTAGTTTTGAGGATATTAAGACTCAAGGTGCTTGGATGGTTTTTAGTCAGGCATATAGTCTTGGTGTCTGTGATGGACAAAGGCAAATTTGGGAGATTAATAAGTGAACTGGTTTAAGAAGTTGTTTGGTGTAGTAGATCGTAGTAGTCAAGAATATGATGGATTGCCTTTGGCGAAGGATTTCTTTCCTATGCCTGAAGTGAAGCCTTGTAAGCCTGAGAAGAGTGTCTCAGAGCCTGTACATGTGATTGTTAAAAACATGTTGGAACACCCTCAACGGTGGAAGGTTAAAATTAAGACACTCTATGCTACTTACAGCAGTGAAACCAGATACACTGTGAAGGATACAAAGACTGGAGAGGAATTTAAGGTATGTAAGAAATATCTACATGGGTTTGGTCGAACTAGGTCTGTTGATAAGACTCTATCTTGGTTGACAGAAGACGAAGCTGATTTGATAGAGGAAACTTTAAATCAGGTTTATAAGATAAAGAAGGAGCGTAGACTGAGACTTGTAAATTGTAAAGAAAGACAAGAGCGTATTCGACTGTTGGGGATTTACCAATGACAGCAAAACAACCAACACCAATGCCTGAAGGAATTACTAGACCAAAGGCTCCTGCTGCACCACCTAGGAAACCTGCATTGGCTAATCCAAATAACATTACACTAGAGCAAGTGTTTGATATCATGTTTGAGAGATATAAGGATGCGCTTGAGGAGTTGAGTGAGAAATGACAAAGCATTTTGCAGATGAAGAAGGTAGTTGTGTTCTTGGGGAGTTTATTTCTTTGGCAGAGCTTGTTAAAAGAGGAGAACCACCTAAGCCACCACCCATGAGGGAGTATCGAGGATACACACGAGTTAATGAATATAAAACCGTAGATTGGTACACAGATGCTGGTAAATTGTATCCTGAAGGGTTAGTATCCGCACGAATTCCTAAGACTTGGTTCTTCAGACTGTTTATGACTGAAGATCAGAAGATATTGGAGAAGAGCCTTATGAAGAATCGAATGTTGTGTACGGAGTGGCTTAGATGACTGCAGAACGCTGCTCATGTGGAGCTAGGGAGAAGAATAAGTGCAGTAAGGAGAGTGAACATGGAGGTGGGAAGATGTGTGTAAGGGATTATAAATCTGAACTGACTGTTCTAGATGCCGATATAGCTTTTGAGATGATTGAGAATCCTTCTGCACCTAATGATAAATTGATGGAACTATTGGGGTTGAAATGACTACAGTGTGGCTGTTGTTTAATGAAATGGATTATGAGAGTGCTACAGTGCATTCAGTTTACAATGAGAAACCTAACCCTTATAAACTTGCAATGTTAATTAGAGACTCGTTTGGTTACGCTTACGATCCTCAAGCTGCACACAAGCGAGCTGTTGAATTGTTTGAGACGAACAGGGTTAGGATGTTGGATAATTATACTTGGGAATTGGAAGAGAGGTATGTTGTGTGAACCTTAAACCAGAAGACTTGGCAATCAGTACATACCCACCCTATAAAACTGGTGGACAACATGTGGGGCTTACTCATAGTGGTGTGCTTATTGTGCACATCTCTACAGGGCTTGGTGTTGTGTCTGTTACTGAGAGAAGTCAGTATAGGAACAAAGAGAGGGCTTTGACAATGTTGGAAATATTGGTTGAGTTGGAGGAGATTGAATGAAAATTATCTATACACAAAACCCACTACGTTCATACTTTGAACTAAGTGAACAAGAGAAGGCAGAGTATAAAGTAAAGCTCTATAATTACTTACGAGACGAGTATGAGGAAACTGAAGAACAGGCACAGAAGTGGGCAGAGCATCAATATCCTTACTTCATTGAAGCTTTAACTTCTGGCGAAGAACATTGGGGTGATTGCACTAAGGTAGCTACGAGCTGCACTAAATGTCATGCTGAAGATGTAATGGGTATTAGTACTATACAAGGTATTAAGAATTTCCATTACATTGCTGGTGCCTTCGGTAAGGACACAACTCTTGATGAGGCTATTGAGAAGTTGAGTCAAGAGGCTGAGTATACAGAGGAATGGCACAAGCCACATATTGAACGATGGACTAAAGAGAGGAAGGCAGCATTGGAGAGTTTGATTTGGTATAAGGATAAATACTTCCCTTGACCGTTCGTCGGCAAATTAAAATAAATAATAGTTTTAGGGGACTTTTCTGAAATTTTGTTGTCTAATGGTGTGAGGTAGGTAAAAGAAAATGAACTTTGAAAATATGACAGATGAGGACTTTGAATTGTTGAGTTCAGAAGTGCATAAACTATATGACCTGCACAGGGACGTGGTTGTTAAGGTCTTGGGTGATCAGATACAAGATATGCAGCTGGAACATTTGTTACTGGAAAATATTAATGATTTGTATGAGGATTAGATGTCAGATAAGTATATAAAAACCTATGGAATAGACGACATTCCCAACTACCCTTTCCTGTTCATTCGGGAAGGGGGTTTTGTCTTTGTGACAGATAAACACACAGGAGAAATATCCGAGAAGCTGACGGTTGGTGAATACTGTGATAGATGGATGTTTGAATATAAGAATAACCCAGATTGGAAAGCTTATTTCGGAAAAGGGTACACAACCCCAAAGGCTTCACCGGACACAGCTAGAGATATAACAGAATTGCACAAACTGTGTTCGGACACTACTCGACATAAGAAAGGGGATGACGCATATCTTTTAGACTTCATGCTCAATGGTGGTCTTGCAATCAGTGAATCATCTGTCTTGGTGTGGCTGTGTGCAAATGTCCAAGTATGGAGCTATGTCTACACCAACTATGATTTGATAGCTAAGGGGATGAACAAAGATATTAAATACATCAATACAACTGTGAAGAAGCTTGAACGTAAAGGGATGCTGAAGATTCTAAATAAGAAGTTTGATAATGGTCTATATCTGATCAAGATTCACCCTAAGATTATTTGGAAAGGTCGATACTCAGCCTTTGCTGTAGCTGCTGGTGAATCCTATGAATATACAGAGGACAATATACTGGATAGTAAAGTTGACACATAGTCAACCAAATATCCTCTGTAAGCCTTTAAATTCAGGCCTGAGCAGATGGACTTAATTAATAATATATGCAGGAGATACTTTAAAGTTGAAACGAGACATGAAAATAGAAACAACAGTACCTGAATACTATCGTAAGCTTGGGGATGAAGTAGCTGATACACCCACAGGTGCTCTCTTGACCGAGAAAGAACAGGAGCATCTGAAAGCCTTGTATTATCAGCGTGCCTTGGAAGTGGAACGTGAGGAACAGGAAGCTTTAGTGGTGTACAAGAAAAGAAATTTTAAGAGGGGTAAGTGATGGAAGAGTGGAAAGATGTTGTAGGTTGGAATGGTAAATACGAAGTTAGCAACACAGGAGAGGTAAGAAACGTTTGGGACAACGTACCTGTAGCTAAAGTGATTGCTGGTATTCCTCAATACTGGTATGTGAACCTGACTGGGGAGTATGGTAGGGATTTGAAGCGACTACACATTCTTGTAGCTAAGGCATTCATTCCTAATCCTGACAACCTACCTATGGTGGATCACGAAGATAGAGATAAACTAAATAATAACCTTAGTAATCTTCGGTGGGTAACACGCAGTCAGAACGGAAGGAACAGAGATACAAATATTATCGTACAGTACCATGGAGAGGATAAACTCTTCATTGAGATGTGTGAAGAGTTGTTTGAGGAAGATTGGTTTACAGCGTATAAGTATCTATATCAAAGAATGAAGTACAAACAAATTGACTTCCAGACTGCACTTGAGGACTACTATAATCTACTGGAGTATGGATTTGTAGGTAATATCGTTGAGTGGGAAGGTAAAGAAGTTTACTTAAACACACTGTGCTCTGATCTAGATAGGGATTACCTATCAGTAAAATCAAGGCTTTCACAAGGATGGAATATTTGGAACTCTGTATATAACATCAACCCAAACAGTAGTCCTTATAGTTTTGAGATTATTGGTAAGAACAGTGTCAACCATTGGTTTCCTTCAAGAAGTCATTTCAGTGCTGTGCATAGTGACTCACTTCTCAAGTATGTTGATGAAGGACTACTATATGAGGATGTCTTAGCTAAGGACGGTAAAGATTACCTACGTCAGACTGTTAGAGGTGTTTATGGAACTATCAAAGAGTTGTGTACTCACTTCGAGGCTAGTGAAGGTGCAGTTCTAACTAATATGGGTAGGAAAGGAATGACTTTGGAAGAAGCTCTATTTGCCCCTAGACAGCGGGTTAAAAGGCTTTCGATCAATGGTGTTTATAATAGTCCTAAATATTGGTATGAGAGTTTTGGTATCAATGCAAAGACAGCTAATAAATATAAGAGTGGTAATAAGTTAACTTTCAAGGAAACCTTTGAACACTATGGTGTCGATACTTCTGAAATGATTATCTCAATAGTGTAATTTCCCAACCCCCTGTATTTTGGAGGTCTTGCTTGTATAGAAGACCTCTTTTTCTATGTCCAGAATATCCTGTCTCGGTATCCTTGCTGCTTAACTCAAGCTAGCCCCGTCACCCACAGGCTGTAGAGCGCCTAAAATATCGTACACGATTGGTTGGTGCACAAGTTATTAGTGTGACCTCTTCAAGCAAGCCCTATGCCAAGTTGTCCATCGATAGTTATTACTCATCTGTGAGCGTTACGTAACGTATCATTGCGCATAATCTATTTATTGTTAAATGCTACCTCATACACATAGCCTATGGATAACCCTGTCAGCATCCTATTAGCTACCCTGCACAACTAGCACACTTCACTAGCTTATGTCAATGTATTGTGTAGGTAGTGTGTAATGATTGGCTAAGAGATGGTGGTTAGGATGGGTGGAATGGAATCGTTACAGGGGAAACTGAGAGGGATTCGACTACAGGCTTAACATCAGAGATGTCTCGCCCATCCCTTGACAGAGGATTATTAGCCACTTAACACTAACTAAGAGTACATGTGTACACTAGAATTGATAAGGCTTAGAAGGGGTTTTACAGGCTAGGGATTTGAAAGGAGATTGTGAGAGGGTGTGCAGTGACTAGAAACAACTACGTCCCACAATGTGGGACGTTATAATAACCTGCTTGAATCAATCTGGGTTGTTAAATTTTACGACTGCTTTTGCATGGATAGCTTTAAGCCTCTGTGTATTTTTCCAGAGCTTTAACCAATTTACATAACTCTCCTCAATTGTGTCTCCAGACATCCATGTACCATCACCTTCGCATTCATAACCACAAAGCCACCTACGAATCCTCGGTTTCACTTCCATACTTTTATATTCCTAAAGAATAAAAGCCACAATAGGAATACTGTTAATATAGCTCCTATGACCATACCACCAATAAAAACCAACATTTTCTATACCCCTTTAGTACCAGTTAGCAACACACCACATCAACAGAGGATGACTGTTCTTAGCTATACCTGTAGTTTCTTTGGCTTTAACAAGAAACTCTTTCCTGCCTTTTGACTGATTCTTTGCTTCAATCAAAGCAGCTCTCATATGTTTATTGGCAGTATCCCATGGAGACATGTGTGAACGAGCTTCGATACTCATTGTAATGTCAGCGAAGGTGTTAATAGCTGCCTGACTCAATTTGCCGTTGAAGCTTGCTGCGTACTTGAGGTTATCCATTTGTGTCACCTTTTGGTTAGGTTTTCTGTTTCGGTAGACAAACTATAGCTAATGGACAGAACTCTGTAAAGAGATTTATCTATCTATTTTCAGATTATTTTAAAGCTTCTCAAACCTAACAGGATATTCAGGCTTTGCCTGTATCCATTCATTCTCACAAAGCTTCGAATCGGATTGGCGTGTATTCCGCATAGTCCCCACTCATCATAATAAATTGCTCATACATCTCAGCACGTTCAACATAGTCCCATAGCACTACCGTAGTGGTGCCTATCACTTTAAGGAAAGGGATGATGATTGGATTGTTTTCATAGTGTCCATTGGGTGACATGACTAACTCCTCAGTGCATGTTGTGGAGTCTAAGAAATGTAACGATGTCCTCTGCTTCACAGTCATCATTACCTAAGAACCAATTAGCAGCATCAAAGGCATTGCCAAACTTTTCCACTACTGTACGACCAACATAAGCATTCCAGTTGCCATAGATGTTTTTACGGAGAGACTTATAACCACAGAGTGTAGTCTCTTGACCCTTGTAGTCAGTGATCTTGTATTCAATTGGTTTGGAAGACTTGATGCTCATTTCGTCCTACTCCATTGATTGATTCAGTAAGATAACTATAAACCAAAGAGATTAGTTTAACAATGACCATTCGTCTGACATTTCAATCCTGCCCCAATCCACTATAATAACCATCCCCACCACCACTCCCTGTTCTTTTGCTCCATATATCATCAGCAGAGGATTCAGAGAGTGTGTTTTCGATGTTGTCCCACGACATACACTTACTGTTCCACTTGTGAAGTTTCTTAGATTTGATGTCTAGTCTGTAATCAGAGCCAAGGCTCATATCATCACTGTCTAGCTTGAAGTAAGCTTTGTTATCCTCCACATATGTACATTCAAGAAGAATTGATTCATAGTAGTCGGCTTGGAGCTTGTATTTGGTGCTCTCTATGTATGTCATGACTAACGCTCCTGAAAGAAATAATAATAGTTAATATTGAAGAATGCAATAGCCCAAGCTTGATGAAACCAAATCTTCCAAGACTCTAGGTTGTTGTCGAAGAAATAGTTCAACACAGCCCATAAGGCAATGGTCATAAAGAATGCTGCTGTCCTAGACATCAATCTTCACTCCAATTCCGCTTAAGATTACGCAAGTGGTCATAACTTTGTTTCTTGTCTTTACGTTCTGCGCTGCTATCGTGTTGCTTTGCTTTCTTAGTAAATTTCTCAAATGTTTCTTGTGTATAATTCATGTCACTGATTACTCTGTAAGGAGTTAAGGATAGCTCGCTTGTAGTCTGTTGCATGTACCCACTTGATTAGGTAATCTTTACCTTCATCAGAGCATTTGAGTTTAATGCAATCACCATCGATTTGCAACGGGAAAGAATCAAAGTTCATAGTTGACCCGTTGAAGCCGCCAGCCAGTTGGATGATCATGTCATACTTCCTGTAAGGATTTGTAATAACGTTTAGTTGCTTGGTGCCACTTTACCAACGTCTGGACCACCTGTAAAGTCTTTTGCAACGGTAATTTCAAGCTATTTGAGGCTGGTAAATCGTCAACCCATGTGCCGGTGCGGATAGTAGAGGTATCTCTTGAATTGACCTCATAAACTACCTCATCTTGTGGTAATTCACTGTACAAATCAACGCGATCTTCTTCATAACTTTTAGGTTTGACACTAATTGCTTTACGATATAGTACCTCAGCACGTTCTTTCTTAGCGACCAAACAATCACGTAGAATGCTGTACTCAGATATATTCATCTCACCAGCTTTGTAGCTTTGCTCCAGCTCTAGCATTTGAGACTGAAGGACATTTAGACGCTTAAACTGTGGAAGAATCTTATCCTTGATGCTGACTGTTGGGGCTTTCTTAGCTGCACGTAAAGCAATCTGCTCATCACTAAACCAATCAACATTAGCTCGGCCATGCTGTGTGAACATTGGGATTTCTACAGAACGGACATGTCTTGAGCCCGTTTGCTGTCCCGAATAATCAGGTTCGTTGTCGTGGGAGGACACCCAAGTTTGGATTGCGAAGTACCTTGACATAATAAAACCCTCAAACCTAAACACCTTGTCGATGTAGAAATTATGAGGGTTTTATGTGACGCTGTCAATTGTATCTTTCTATCAAAGCGGCTGCTGTAATAGGGCAATCTCGAATCGATGCTAGGTAGATAGCTTGTTCTTTCTTAGCATCTTTCCAAACTTGATGAGCCTCTTCAGGGGTATCATAACAACCCAAATGTCTGCGTTTACCGTTAGTTGATATCTGAGCAATATAATTACCGTTCACGGTGTGGAGATGAACACCAACAGGAAGATCCCCTTTAGTCTCTTTGTTCTCCGTCATAAACACATTTACGTCTGGTGTTACAAAGAGACAAGTCTCAGGGCTATAGACTTTATTATCTGCCACTAACAAGTCTTTATCTAATTGTTTGTCAGCCCAATCTTGCTGTTCCATCCAAGCTTTGAAGTTGCTAAACAAAAGCCACTCGTCGCAGACATAGGACTCTACATACTTAGGTCGCCGTCTAGCGCTTGTCTTACTGTAGCACCTTGTAAGCATGGCTGCCCATCTGTAGTAAAAGGGGCACACCCACACGGTTTTACGTTTTCTTTTATTACCTGTGCCGGACAAAGTTTCCCTTATCTGCACAACATAGTCCGCATCGTTGATACCAACTCCGTATAAAGGTGTTCTGTAGCCTAGTTTTACTTTTACAATGTCACTCACTTTCACCTCACAATAGAAAATGCCCGAGCTAACGGGCGATTATTTTACAACACTTACACTATAGCTTCTTACTCGCCCGACCACAGCTAGTACAACGAGTGGTATAGGACACTGCCCATATCAGTAGATAGATTGGCAACCACAACGCCCCTGTCAACACCACCACAATACAATTAAAGAAGTGACCCACCCCACTCAACCCTGTACGGATACCGGGCTTCACTCCACATGTTTTGCAGCTACACATACAGTTACTCATGACTCTTTACCCCTCAATTCCCTAATCAATTTCCTAGCCCTCGCCACTGTAGTATCCTCTTCCATATCTACATATGTCACTTCTGGAAAGAGTGCTATCACAGCTTCAAGGGATTTGATTAGACGTTTTATGTCTTTGGTCATGTCAAAGCCCATCAGTGAAGTGTGGCTTGACGATGTACCTAACAGCCCCATATTTCATGTCCAGACGATCAGCTTGTTTACGAGCCCGGTTACGGTCGTTGTAGACTTTGCCCACTTGGGTTTTGGTCTGGATGTCTACGATTGTGTAAGTGGTCATTTCGTTCTCCTTTGGAAGCTGTTTTGCTTCCTTCTGATTAATAGATTAGCACACTGGAACGAGGAGTCAACACCTATTTTCAATTATTTTCAAAAGAAAAAGGGAGCTGATTGGGCTCCCTGTGGTGTCACTCTTTCGGCTTTAGCCACCTATCACACGACTCAGCTATCAATTTCAAAAGACCTCTTGCCTCCATGATATTGGTGGTTTGGTTACTGGCAAACAGGTGTATGTTTTCCACCAGCTCCATTGCCTCTTCTAGTTTGTGCTTCATAGCAGCTATTTGCTGCTCTTCTAACTCATAGATTTGCTCTAGAAGTTGAAGTCTTTCCTGCGTCTCATCAGTTGAGGAGTGTTCCTCTACTAGAGGCTCTTCCTCAGCTTTTGCTACCAACTCTGTCACTGTGTATTCATCATCAAGATAAGCCCACGAACAATCAGCTTTGTCTCTCATGAACAGTTGACGACCTTCGCAAGAGATTAAGTATCCGAGAGTTTTCATTAGTTTGCTCTCCGTACACTTGCAAAAGCTTCCGCAAGACTACCTTTCAGGCGACTCTTGCCGTCAACTCTGGTCACACGATAGCCGCCCTTTGTCTTTACAATTACGCCAAGAAAATGACCACCCGCATCGTAGCAACGACGAACAGTATTGCCCGCAACTGGGCTGAATTGACCTGTAACAGCTTTAACTTGTGCCATGATATTCACCTAATAAGGATTGGACTTGAGAGTCCTAGATAACGCACAGGCTTATCCTTGTGCGCTTACCTCCTTGGGCGATGACTAACTGCCGGTCATCTGTTGTGTTTCTCCTTCGGTATGAAGAACTATAGCCAATGTCTTACACGAATGCAAGCTGTCTCTACAAAAATAATTCAAATTATTTCAGAAGCTATTCCGAATCATAGATAAGCCTTTGACTAATCAGGCTTTCTTCAATCGCTGCAAGCTGAAGAAAATACTCAAACTCAGAACCTTCAGGCCATGGCGCTTCAGCGTCAACCCACAACCACTGTTGAAAATGTGCCAGCAATGTGTCCAGACTGAGGTTCAACAGGCTATGACAATCCGTCAGCGCTTGGTTATACACTAAAGGATTGTGAAGGGATTCCAATACAGCTTTGACTTCTGTGTTCATTTGTAAAGCTCCTACGTTGGTTGTGTGTAAGGCTGTGTTTACATTTTTGTAACGCCACTGTGCCATGGATCCAATCTTGTGTAAAGCTGTGATTCAAAAATTTTACAGAAATAATTGAACTATTTTACTGCTCCCAAATAATCAAGGGTTTGATGACATAAATGTCTTGATCGTTGAAGCCAGTCTTATAGAACCGTTTCATTTCTAGGCTGTGAGCTATCCAATAATCTCTCATAGCGTGTCGCCAGCTTGTTTTAGCCCCTGTCTGAGAAGCGTAGCAATCGCCCCATCGTTCACCAGTTTCTTTGTGAACGATTACATAACCTTGAATATCTGTCATTTCCCAACCTCCACCTGACCAACATTACCAATCCTATCTTGACAACTCACCACAACTACACAACCAATAATGATCATGAGTAGAAATCCTATAAGGTTATTCATTTAGCTCACCTTCTCCGGAAGCTTCAGGTTATTCATCAACTCATCAAAGCTATACTCACCCGGAACATGACGTTTACGTAAAGCACTCTCAGCCCAATACTCTGTCAATCCCTCAACATCATCCAGCTTGTAAATGTAAACATTCTTCAACAATTCCTTACTGGTTTCACAGATGCATAGAGGAGAATATTTAACTTCAATCACTGTGTATTCTCCGTTTAGCTCTGGTTGTCCTTTGGATTGTAGAAGGACACGTTCGTTTAGGTTGAATTTGTTCATATCTCAGTCTCCACAACTATAATCATTTTAAGAATGATCTGCTCCCAATCCGGATGTCGTGCTTCCTCGATCTTAATAGTGTCTCCGTTTTTCATATTGACCAGTCCATGTTCGGTACACATGAAAGGAACTTTAGGCCAGCTCATATTACGATAGATAACACCCGGTATCAACTGATCTTTAGTCATTGCTCATCCTCATAATAAAACTTAACTTTAAGTTTCTTATCTAAAGCATGAAACTCTCCCCAAGCTGAGTCTTTGTACTTATCATACCAGTAATCCGCTACAGTTTCTTGTAGAGCTTCACCATAACGATCAAAAGCAATCTCGTACCAGTCAACTAGCAGTTCACGATTGTTCATGCTCCATCCTCACTAAAATACAACTCCTCAATATGATCTCTGCAAGTCAAAGCGTAATTATACCGGGCCTGTTTAAGCGATTCTTTTTTGAGAATCAGGTCAAGACTTCCCTCTAAAGAAGTCTGAGCTGTACGGTATTCTAGTTCGGCTTTAGTTAGGTTGTTGCGTAGTTCTATTAGTTCGTTCATAGAGTTTGCTCCCACTCGTATTGTTCAAGCATCTGTTGTTGGACATTTTCCACTAAAGCGAAAAACTCATGATTCCACACCTGTTGCTCTTGGTCTTTAAGAATCACGGATACATCGTGGAGTAAGTCCATAATAACTTGCATATCAATATCATTCATTCTGCCCACCCAGAAATTTCATACCAAAGACATGCACGATTCCATTCAACTGTGTAGCCATTCTCACAAAGAATGGCTACTTGAACTTCTGAGATTTCATCTTCCTCTTCATTACCTCGATGATTGAAGTAAACTTCTTTACTACCAAGTTCAGCCCACTCTTTGATTTTTGAATAGATATCACTCATGTCTGTTTCTACTCGGATGTTTTGTTTCAGTTCTTGTAGGTTCATTCAACACCTTCCGGTAATAGACAGAAATGAGTAGGTTCAAACTCATGAGGCCAACGTGCAAGAGTGCCATTAAGCTGCACCCAAACACAATATGGGGTCTGTTGTATATTTACTACCGTTATTCATTGTGATATCAATACCTTTTACAACAAACATTTTCTTGTTGAAAGAGCATTCATATGGCAAGTCAATTATTGGTTTCCAATTCATTTCTTCT
>Ga0163161_10000394_pt1 | contig 36483 bp, 37 predicted proteins | sample S45metaG_FD_129847 | JGI IMG/M metagenome (GOLD analysis project Ga0163161, IMG submission 129847) | Switchgrass rhizosphere microbial communities from Kellogg Biological Station, Michigan, USA - S4-5 metaG | ecosystem: Host-associated > Plants > Roots > Rhizosphere > Soil | place: USA... | reverse complement strand
TTTTTTTTGAGCGCTGATCAGCTGAAAATATCAGAAGAAAAATATTCCCCATATGGCGAATTAAAAATTACTAGCTTTGCCATTAACCAAATTTAATAGAGATAAATGAGAGAAGTAGTTATTGTATCAGCACTGAGAACGCCAATTGGTAGTTTCGGAGGTTCACTGTCAGGCTTTACAGCTACCCAGCTGGGAGGTTTTGCCATAAAAGCCGCGGTAGCCCAATCGGGTATACAGCCGCAGGACGTACAAGAAGTATTTATGGGCAATGTCTTATCAGCCGGCCTCGGCCAGGCCCCGGCAACACAGGCCGCTAAATTTGCAGGATTACCTGATGTGCCGGCAACCACTATTAATAAAGTATGTGCCTCAGGGACCAAGGCGATTATGCTTGCCGCACAAAGCATCGCGCTGGGCGAGAATGATATCGTTGTTGCTGGTGGAATGGAAAGCATGAGTAATGTACCTTACTATCTGGATAAAGCCAGAACAGGTTACCGGTTAGGCCATGCACAAATGACTGACGGATTAGTGAAAGATGGCCTCTGGGATGTCTATAATGACTACCATATGGGCTCTGCTGCAGAATTATGCGCTGCAACCTGTGACATCAGCCGTGAGGATCAGGACCGGTACGCAACAAGTTCATACACAAGGGCACAGCAGGCCATAACAGCCGGCAAATTTTCAGCAGAAATCATTCCGGTAGACGTAACCGACCGTAAAGGAAATACCACAGTGGTGGATAAAGACGAAGATCCCTACACTGTTAACTTTGATAAAATGCCGGGTTTAAAGCCTGTATTCAAGAAAGACGGAACAGTTACTGCCGCCAATGCCTCGGCACTAAACGATGGTGCAGCGGCACTGGTACTCATGAGCGCAGAAAAGGCAACAGAAATGGGATTAAAGCCCCTGGCCCGTATTATTGGTTATGCTGATGCGCAGCAGGCTCCTGAATGGTTTACTACAGCCCCATCAAAAGCTATCCCTTTAGCATTAAAAAGAGCAGGTAAAAACCTGGAGGAAGTAGATTTTTTTGAGATAAATGAAGCTTTTTCTGTAGTTTCACTCGCTAATAATAAAGAACTGGGATTGTCTGAAGATCTGGTAAATATAAATGGTGGCGCTGTAGCCATGGGTCATCCCCTTGGCGCTTCAGGTGCACGGATTGTAGTTACGCTGATTTCGGTACTGAACCAGAATAATGGAAAAATCGGTGTTGCCGGCATTTGTAATGGCGGCGGCGGCGCAAGCGCACTGGTGATAGAAAACTTAAATTAATGAAGAAGGTATATCTATACTTTTTAATCACTTTTATCTGTAGCTCTGCGGCACTGCCTGTTTTCGCACAGGTAAAGCCTGGTCCCAAAAATGCAGCTGTCCTGAATACCTATCAGGACTCTTTGCTGAAGTATTCAAAAACCATGTTTACCGCGACAGGCAATATTCAGCGCTTTGATCAAAATGCAAAGTTTATCAAAATGCTGGTTGCCGCCTTGAAAACACCGGGCTCTTTCAATTTTGGTTTCGATTCCCTGAAGACGATCTCTATCATCGGATCTCCAGACCGGGCTTTCAGGATATTTAGCTGGTACATCCCTACAGAAGAAGGCACATACCGTTTCTTCGGAACCATCCAGATGGCTACTGCAAATGGGCAACTCAAACTGTACCCTTTGATAGATGATACAGAACATTTCACTGATACCAACATGGTGACCACCAACAAACAGTGGTTTGGCGCCCGTTATTATGAGATTATACCGCTCATCGCAGGCGGACAGAAAGCGGCTTATGCCCTGCTTGGCTGGAAAGGCAATAACACCAAAACTTCTAAAAAAGTAATCGATATCCTCTCCTTTAATGAAAATGCAGCAATTTTTGGCAAACCTATCTTTGAAGGCCCCAAAAATAGCCCTGTAAAAAGCAGGATTGTGTTTGAGTATAACCGGCAGAATACGATGACGCTGAGGCTCGATAAAAAAGAACAGCTGATCGCTTTTGACCACCTTGCCCCTATTGATTCTACCATGACCGGTAATTTTGAATATTACGCGTCTGATTCCAGCTTTGATGCTTACCGGCTGGTAGGTAATAAACTGAAACTCATTGAAAATATCGAACTCAATAACGATCCCAACAGCCTCGATGAATTTTATATCGATCCAAAAAGGAAGGATATTCCTGTAACAAAGAAGTTCTAATTTCCCTCATTTTCAGGATAACCAAATAAAATGGGTTATTTTGCGGGAATTATCTGTTTATAACTATACTTATTACTTTAAAAACTATAATACAACACTATGGATCAATCTGAAATCCTTAAGCCGGAGTTGATACACAACACTCCAAAAGGCCATCCTAAAGGATTATATGTACTATTCGCTACCGAGATGTGGGAACGCTTCAATTATTACGGTATGCGTGCCATCCTGGTGCTTTTCATGACTAAAGCACTGCTCTTCGATAAAGCGTTCGCCTCAAACCTTTATGGAAGTTATACCGGCCTTGTGTACTTAACTCCACTGATCGGTGGGTTTGTGGCTGACAGGTACTGGGGAAACCGGCGGTCGATCGTTACCGGTGGTCTCCTGATGGCTCTGGGAGAGCTCTTCATGTTTGCATGCGCCTCTCTTTATCAAAGCAATGCCGATGTATCTGCTTTCCTTTTCTTTTCGGGATTAGGGTTTATGATCGCCGGAAATGGTTTCTTCAAACCCAACATTTCTTCGATGGTGGGTCAGTTGTATCCTGCAGGTGATAAAAGACTGGATGCTGCTTACACCATCTTCTATATGGGTATTAATGTGGGTGGTGCCCTGGGCCCTTTCATATGCGGTTATTTTGGCGACACCGGTAATCCTGCAGATTTCAAATGGGCTTTCCTGGCTGCTGCGATCGCCATGGTACTTGGAGTTCTTGTTTTTATCAATTTAAGGGATAAATATGTCAGAGATCCTGAAGGAGTACTGTTAGGCATGAAGCCTGAGCAAACCGGAAAAGAGGTTTCTCCTGTATTGGTTTATCTGGCCCTGCTGGTGTTCTCCGGTGTATGTGTGGGCCTGCTATATATTGATGCAAGGGTATACAGCTACCTGAGCTACCTGCTGCTGGCTTCGGTGCTGGGAATAGCTTACATGATCTTCAGTGATAAAAAGCTAACCGGTGTAGAAAAGAAAAAGATCTCTGTCATTTTTGTGGTGGCTTTCTTTGTGGTCTTCTTCTGGAGTGCTTTTGAACAGGCAGGAGCATCACTGACTTTCTTTGCTGAAGAATCTACCCAAAGGGACCTTGGTTTCTTTACCGTTCCTGCCAGCTGGTTTTCTTCGTTAAACTCAGTGTTTGTTGTTGTTTTTGCACCGGTGTTGGCCTGGTTATGGGTTAAATTAGGTAAAAAAGAGCCTTCTGCCCCAACAAAAATGGCGATCGGTCTTATGCTCCTGGCGATTGGTTACTATGTGATCGCGATGGGTGTAGATAATGTAGGTTCGGGAATTAAAGTTAGCATGATGTGGCTGATTGGAATGTACGCCTTCCATACCTGGGGAGAGCTCTGCTTATCGCCAATCGGTTTATCACTGGTAAATAAACTGGCTCCTTTAAAATTTGCATCGCTGCTGATGGCCGTATGGTTTCTTGCCAATGCAGGTGCTAACGTACTGAGCGGAAAATTAAGTTCATTGTATCCTGATGGTACAAAGACCACTAACTTTCTGGGCTACCAGATGCACAATCTTCATGAATTTTTCATGTTGTTCGTGTTCATGGCAGGAACAGCTTCAATCATTCTGTTTTTCTTAACCAAATGGTTACAAAGAACCATGAATACTAAAGGATAAACAACTCTTCATACTGATAAAAATGCCGCCCCGTTAAATCATGAGGCGGCATTTTTTGTTTTCATTTATATTCAATACTTTCGCGGAAGTTTAATCAGAATATTTCTTAAAGTGTCAGACAGCTTAATCATCATCCCTACCTATAACGAGAAGGAGAATATTGAAAAGATTATCCGCAAGGTATTTAATCTCAATTTCCCCTTTGAAATTTTGATTATTGATGATGGATCTCCCGATGGAACTGCTCAGATCGTTAAGGAACTTCAGAAAGAATATAGCGGGCTGCACCTTGAACAAAGAACCGGGAAACTCGGTTTAGGTACAGCCTACATCCATGGCTTTAAGTGGGCGCTGAGGCATGCTTACGACTATATTTTTGAGATGGATGCTGACTTTTCACATAATCCCGAAGATCTGTATAAGCTATACCAGGCCTGTGTAAACGGTGCTGACGTATCCATAGGTTCCCGTTATGTAAATGGCGTCAATGTAGTGAACTGGCCAATGAGCAGGGTGCTGATGTCCTATTTTGCCTCGATGTATGTACGCCTGATTACCCGTATCAATATCCAGGATGCAACTGCTGGTTTTAAATGTTACAGGAGAATTGTACTTGAAACTATCCCGCTGGACAAGATTAAGTTTGTAGGTTACGCTTTCCAGATTGAGATGAAGTTTACAGCGATAAGGTATGGCTTTAATGTGGTAGAGGTACCTATTATTTTTACTGACCGTACCGAAGGGACTTCAAAAATGAGCACCAAGATTTTCAGGGAAGCTTTCCTGGGGGTTATCCAAATGAAGATCAACAGCTGGTTTAGAAATTACGACAGGAAATAAACTGCTTGCCAGAGGGCAAATATTTTATGCTCCTGATCACTCTTTGTTGCTCCTGATCATCGCCCCAAAATCCATATTCTTATCCATTGCAACTACAATTTGTGTTAAACGCTTGATGCGGGTTGGTTCTGTTTTGGCAGTATTCAGCCAGTTGATATAGTAGTTCTGATGTCCTTTGGGAAGATTCATAAAGTTCTCCATGCAATGCCGCTCTTCCATCAGGCAAAGCTCCAGGTCTGCAGGCATCTCCACCTTAAAATCTTTATCCTCTTCCAGCTCAATACGCAACATGGCCCCTTCTTCTTTTTTCAGCTGCTTGCGTAAGGCGGCCTTTAGCGCGAGGATAAAGTTTCCATCGCCCATAGGCGTAAGTGCCACGCCCCGGATTTCCACTGCATCCAGCAAGCCTCTGACCCTGTAGCTCTTTTTACAGTCTGCTTTGATCTGGTTGCTGATCGCTGCAGGTACAAAGACGAAAGTCCAGCCTGTTTTCTCGCCCATTTTTTCGTAACGTTCTATTTCCGCTTCAAATATGACCATATAGAACTAATTTAAGCATATCCCCGGATATCTCCTGCTTATCCCAAAAATAAAAGCTTTAACATCATACCGATGCCTTCTGCTGCGTATCAGCAGCAGAAGGTATTGATATGGTGTTAGAATTTCTCTTCTACTCCTAAACCAAACAGTGCAAAATCATATTTAACAGGGTCCTGCGGATCAAATCTGCGCAGCTCTTCTGTCAGCTCCACTGCTGTCCTCCAGTCGGTCTGTTTCCGGGTAATCAGATTCAGCCTTCTTGCTACCCTGTCTACATGTACATCACATGGACAAATCAGGTCTGATGGATGGATGGTATCCCAAACGCCAAAATCCACGCCCATCTGATCTTTACGAACCATCCAGCGCAGGAACATATTCAACCGTTTACAGGTTGATTTTTGCAGGGGCGAAGAAATATGCTTGATCGTTCTGCGCGGAGAATCCGGCAGGCTGAAAAAGTACGATCTGAAATGGTTCAGTGCATGCTCTGCCGTGAAAGTTTCACCGGCGCCAAACCCCACAGGTAAGAAAGCAGTTTCCAGGCTGTCTGATATACTGTAATGGTGTTTAAAAAACGCCACGAAATACAGCAGATCGGTGTCATTAAATGTCCTGTGCTTAAAATTCAGCAGCTGCTTAAGCTCGTCATCGCCATGGTAGCGCATGAAGTTGTAAGGATCATTATCCATACGCCCGAATAGCTCAGTGCATTTATTAATGATAGTCTTGCGTTGCCCCCAAGCCAAAATTGCCGCAAAAAATGCGGCAATTTCGATATCCTGTTTTTTAGAAAACCTGTGGGGAATACAAATCGGATCATTGGTAATGAAAGCAGGCCGGTTATATTGAGCCACTTTGTGATCCAGAAAATCTTTTAATTCTAAAAATTCCAATTGATGAGTTGATAAATACTGTGTTTATTGATGATCTCTAACTGAGTGCCTGTTCCAGATCAGCCAGCAGGTCATCGATATCCTCTACTCCTACACTCAGGCGTAAAAGGTTATCTGTAACCCCTACTTTCTCACGTTCTTCCTTAGGGATAGATCCATGCGTCATAGACACCGGGTGGTTGATCAGCGATTCTACGCCTCCCAGCGATTCTGCCAGGGTAAAAACTTTGAATGAAGATGCAATCCTGAAGGTTTCAGCCAGATCAGCACCTTTTAAGGTCAGGGAAACCATTCCACCAAATCCACGCATTTGCTTTTTAGCAATATCATGGTTAGGGTGATCTTCGAAACCAGGCCAGTAGATCTTATCAATCTTAGGATGGTTCTTAAGGAAATGTGCTACTTTTTCTCCGTTTTCGCAATGAGCTTTCATCCTCAGGTGCAAGGTTTTGATTCCTCTCAATACCAGGAAAGCATCCTGAGGACCAGGAGTAGCGCCACAGGCATTATAGATAAACCACAGGTCCTTATATAAAATATCACTGTTAGTTACCAGTGCGCCCATGACCACATCAGAGTGACCGCCAATATATTTGGTCACGGAGTGCATTACGATATCAGCTCCCAGATCAAGAGGGTTTTGCAGATACGGAGAGGCAAAAGTATTATCAACCGTTAAAAGCAGTCCCTTCTCTTTCGTGATTTTTGCTATACCTTCGATATCCACGATCTGCATTGTAGGGTTGGTAGGTGTTTCTATCCAAACCTGTTTGGTTTTTTCATTGATATAAGGAAGGATATTCTCAGGCTTAGAGAGATCCAGGAAGTGAAATTTTATCCCATATTTCGCATAAACCTTGGTAAAGATCCTGTAAGAACCTCCGTAAAGATCGTTCCCGGTAATCACCTCGTCACCCGGCTGCAATAGTTTCATTACAGCATCAGTAGCACCCATTCCTGAAGAAAAGGCAAGTCCGTGTTTAGCATTTTCCAATGCTGCAAGACATTTCTCCAATGCCTGGCGGGTTGGGTTGGTCCCTCTGGAATATTCGAAACCCTGATTATCGCCGGGGGCTTTTTGCCAGTATGTTGAAGTTTGATAAATGGGGGTCATGACTGCTCCTGTTGAAGGATCAGGCTCCTGACCTGCATGTATCGCTTTGGTTGCAAATTTCATGTGATTCTTTTTTTAATTAATAAGCACGGGCAAATAAAACACGCTGAACAGATGGTTTTCCTGAATAGATACACACACCCTCTTCAAGTTTATTATCCAAAGGAATACATCTGATCGTTGCTTTTGTTTCTTCTTTTATTTTTTGCTCTGTTTCTGGCGTACCATCCCAGTGCGCGGTGATAAATCCGGCCTTGGTATCCAGGAGCTCTTTAAATTCTTCATACGAATTTGCAGGAGTGATATGTTCTGCCCTGAAATCCTCGGCTTTTTTAAAGATATTTTCCTGTATATCGCCCAGCAGTTGTCCGATATACATATCAAGGCCTTCCTGGCTAACCGTACTCTTCTCTCTAGTATCCCTTCTTGCCAGTTCAACAGTTTTATTTTCCATATCCCTGCCGCCAATCGCTAAACGTACCGGCACACCCTTCAGTTCATATTCAGCAAATTTAAAGCCGGGACGTTGGGTGTCGCGGTCATCATATTTCACTGAAATACCGAGCTTTCTCAACTTAGGCATCAATTCGTGTACAAATAAAGAGATGTTTTTGAGGTCTTCCTCATTTTTATAAATCGGAACAATCACTACCTGGATAGGCGCCAGCATCGGCGGAAGCACCAAACCCTGGTCATCACTGTGGGCCATGATCAGCGCACCGATCATACGCGTAGACACCCCCCATGAGCTTGCCCATACATGTTCCTGTTTTCCTTCTTTACTGGTAAATTTCACATCAAATGCCTTCGCAAAATTCTGACCGAGAAAATGTGATGTACCTGCCTGCAGGGCTTTTCCATCCTGCATCAGCGCTTCAATACAATAGGTATCCAGCGCACCAGCAAAACGCTCATTGGCAGTTTTCTTTCCTCTCACTACCGGCAGTGCCATCCAGTTTTCTGCAAAATCTGCATACACGTCCAGCATTTTTTCTGTTTCTGCGATGGCTTCTTCAGCAGTGGCGTGTGCGGTATGTCCTTCCTGCCACAAAAATTCAGCGGTGCGCAGGAACAGGCGCGTACGCATTTCCCATCTCACTACATTTGCCCATTGGTTAATCAGTAAAGGAAGGTCACGGTAAGACTGTACCCATCCCCTGAAGGTATTCCATATGATCGTCTCAGACGTTGGCCTCACGATCAGTTCTTCTTCCAGTTTGGCCTCAGGATCTACAATAATGTTGCCTTCTCCGTCATTTTTAAGACGATAATGTGTCACCACTGCACATTCTGTCGCAAAGCCCTCCACGTGTGCCGCTTCCTTTGAGAAAAATGACTTCGGGATGAATAAAGGGAAGTAGGCATTACTATGCCCTGTATCTTTAAATTTCTGGTCTAAAACGGCCTGCATTTTTTCCCAAATCGAATAGCCATAGGGTTTTATCACCATACACCCCTTCACAGCTGAATGTTCCGCCAGGTCGGCTTTTATAACAATGTCGTTATACCACTGGGAATAATCCTCGTTCTTACTTGTAATACCTTTGCTCATAAATGATTGGAATGCTTTTTGTGTTAAATAACTTGCATCATAGGTTGCAAATTTATAAATTTATGCCTACGAAAAAAATTGTTTACACACACAATGAACTCACATATTATGAAACCTAACCATTTATTATCCAGTATGCTGGTGATTGGGGCAATCGCCCTGTCATCCTGCGGTACTCAGCAGATGGCCCAGCAGTCGCGCAATGACGATGACGTTTATGGTACAAAGGCCCAGGCTGTAGAGTATACAGCGCCTGTTCCGGCGCAGTATTCACAAACAGTTGATAACGGCTATAATGACCAGGATGATTATTACAGCAGCAACGATGAATATGCGGACATGAGCTATTCTTCAAGAATCAACAGATTTTATTACGGTAGCCCATACAGAGGTTATTATGATCCATATTACGGCGGTTATTCACCTTATTATTCAGGCATCGGATTCGGCATGGGCTTCGGTAATCCGTGGTACGGTGGCTTTGGTTACGGTGGTGGCTGGGGCGGCGGTTTTGGCTTAGGCTGGGGCGGCGGCTGGGGTGGCTATGGTTACGGCGGCTGGGGCGGTTACGGAGGTTTTTATGATCCATTCTTCTCTCCATGGGGATGGGGTGGCTTAGGCTACGGATACGGTTACGGCGGCTGGGGCGGCGGATACTACGGCGGTCTTTGGGGCGGTGGATACTATGGCGGCGGTTACCGCAGCAACAGTGTTTACAGACCAAGAGGTGGCAGAGGTTCTGGCGCAGCATATAGCACCAGATCAGGTTACAACGGTAACGGATCAAGGGCATATTCATCAGGCTACAGCAACGGCAGAGGCGGCAGAGGAAGCGGCGGAACGTATAACAACAACGGCAGCTCCAACTCCAGGTCAAGAGGACAACAAAGTTACACTCCGGACAGAAGCAATTACCAGCCACAATCTAGTGGTGGCAGGGCTTCAGGTTACAGCGGTGGTGGCGGAGGCGGCTACAGTGGTGGCGGCGGAGGCGGTGGCCGCAGAGGAGGACGTAATTAATAATCTAAAAAATTAAATGAAAAAATTCATACAACTACTGGTAGTAGCTATAGTAGGTACTACAGGTAATATTTATGCCCAAAGTGGAACATATGCGGGTGATGCACTCAGGTTTTCACGTACTGATTACGGATCATCTTCGAGATTTAAAGGTTTAGGCGGTGCACAGATCAGTTTAGGTGGCGACATCAGTTCTATCGGAGGCAACCCTGCAGGTTTGGGTATGTTTACCCGTTCCGAGTTCAGTTTAACTCCTGAATTCAATAACGTATCGTCCAAAGCCAGCTATCTCGGCCAGCAAACTAAAGACAGCAAAAATCAGCTGAACCTGAACCAGGCAGCTGTAGTATGGTACAACCCGGTGGTTAAACCGAAAGGTTCAGACCTGAACAAAGGTGTACTGAGTTTTGTATGGGGAATCGGATACAACAGGAACAATGATTTCTATCAAAACACTACCTATCAGGGAAGAAATACCAACAGCTCTATTGCCGATGCATGGGCAGAACGTGCCAACGGCTTTACCCCTGCTAACAACCAGGGATTCATTGAAGGTGATGCTTATAACGGCTACCTGATCAATCAAACTGGGGGCACTAATGGTACAACGTATGCACCAACTACCAGCCAGATCAATAACCAGAGCCAAAGTGAAATCAGACAGGGATCAACCTCTGAATTTAATTTTGCAGGTGGTATGAATATCTCCAATAAACTCTACCTGGGTGCCAGTATTGGTTTTGTAGATGTACGTTATACCAATGACAAATTGTATACTGAGTCCGGAACTGTGGCTACAGCAATTATTCCTGCCCCGGGAGATACAGACATTCCTCCTACTGTAGGTCAAAGTTATAACCTGGCATACAGAACTTTTCAAAGCACCAGCGGGTCAGGCGTAAATGCACGTTTGGGAGCAATCTACAAACCTACTGATATTGTCAGGATCGGTGCTACCTTCCAGTTACCTACCTGGATGCACGTAGAAGAAGATTACGCTGAAGTTCTGGAAACCAGTTTCTCGGGCGGTGCCTTTTATAACGGCAATACCATCAATTCTAACTTCAACTACAACCTGCGTACTCCTTACAAAGCATCACTTGGTGGTAGCGTGATCATCGCTAAAAATGCCCTGTTATCTGCTGATGTGGATTATGTTGATTACGGAACGACTCACTTTTCTGTGAGTGATGGTTACAGTGATGAAATTGCTGACAACAACGCTTTCATCAAACAAAACTACACCAGTGCATTCAACTACCGGGTTGGTGGTGAGTACAGAATCCAGGGCTTTAGCTTAAGAGCCGGTTATGGTGTAAACGGAAGCCCGTACAAAGATGATAACAACAATACATTCCAGATTAAAACTTATTCAGGAGGTATTGGATACAGATTTAGTTCATGGTATGTTGATGCCGCTTATCAGCGTGCCGAAACAACTAATACTTTCAGCCCTTACGAACTGAATAATTTTAGCGAGCCTGTGGCTACCTCTAAATTAGCAAGAAACAATGTTTTCTTAACGCTTGGCGTGAAATTCTAAATAAAGGACCAGATAAAAAAAGCCCCCCGTGAATTATCACGGGGGGCTTTTTTTATCAAACATTTTAAATATTAAACCTGTCAATCCTTTTCTCTACCTCAGCGTCTTTGATCAGTTCGGGCGCATGATGAGGCTTTTTCCTGGCATCAATAATCATCGGCCCTGTACAGCCCCAGTGCTTCTGTTTGGTAAAAGCCCCTATACCATAAATATCTGCTGCAGGATTACTCCTGGTGAAAGTTACCCATACAAAATTGTTTATTGTCTCTGCAGTAAAAGCAGCATCGTCACATAAAACAAGTAGGACCAATCCTTCCATCGGAAGCTGCCCGATACTGTGATTGAGCAACAGAACCAAATTTTCAGTTTCCCCTGCATTCAGGTACGCCGGAGCTTTAACCGCCAGCACTCCCGGCATCACCATATGGTGTTCTGCAAAAACAGCAGGCAGATGAAAACCAGCCGGGACCTTTGCCGACAGCACCCGTTTGAGCTCTCCTGCCGCTGCAAAAACTACCTTCGAACCACTATTTAATCCTTCGCCACTGTAATCCAGCGTATCTATCGTAGTCTGGGTATGGAAATGCAGGTCTCTTGCAGGGTCGATTCTCGATAAGATATGGTGTAAGAAGATTTCTATATCATGTGTATTCAAATCTTCATTATCTTCCCTTGCAGCAATAAAAACATACTTGGCTAAACTCAGTTGATTTTTCCCGAGGATATGGTTGGCAATAGTCAGGATTTCCTGCGGCCTGCGCTCCTTCAGAAACGGAGTATATCTTTCGCTGCCGATTGCAAACAGCAAGGGATGTACTCCCGCAGCATCTACTGCATTCACCTCTTTCAATCCATGGATTTCCTGTGGCAAAGCCGAGCCCGTGATCTCGTGGATCAGCGCACCAAAACTGGTATCCTCCTGCGGAGGACGCCCTACTACAGTGAATGACCAGATGGCATCCTTCTTATGGTAAACGTTATGTACTTTTAATAAAGGGAAAGGATGTTTCAGACTGTAGTAGCCCAAATGGTCACCAAAAGGTCCTTCGGGCTTATTTTCTCCAGGCTGCACGGTACCGGTGATCACGAAATCTGCATCTGCAGAGATACAAAATCCTTCTTCGTCATAATAATAACGGAACCTGCGGTTGCCCAGCGCCCCGGCAAACGTCATTTCAGATAATCCTTCAGGCAATGGCATCACTGCCGCCAGAGGATGTGATGGAGGGCCTCCTACAAAGATGCTCACCTTCAAAGGCAAACCTTTCGCATTGGCCTTGCTCTGGTGTACACCAATCCCCCTGTGAATCTGGTAATGTAATCCGATCTCCTGATCCCTGATATAATCATTACCTGCCAGCTGAATCCGGTACATCCCGAGGTTAGCATTCATCACTCCCGGTTTATCCACGTCTTCGGTATATACCTGCGGCATCGTAATGAAAGGGCCACCATCCATCGGCCAGTTCACAATCTGTGGCAGCTGGCTAATGGTAGTCTTTTCAAAGGCCGACTTAAACATTTGCTGCTGCATAGGCAATGCTGAAAGTGCCGTTAAGCCTGACCCTGCAAATTTAAAAGGGCTTTTTAATGCCTTTACCGGATCAGAACGCAAATCTACCAGCTGTCCTACACTCTCCAGGCTGTCACGGAACATAAACTTGGAACGCTCCAGCGTACCGAACAGGTTAGAGACTGCCGGGAATGGGCTTCCTTTAACCTTCTCAAAAAAAAGGGCAGGCCCTTTTTGCTCATACACTCTCAAATGAATGGCCGCCATCTCCAGATAAGGGTCCACTTCTTCTTTAATTCGCAATAGATGGCCATGTTTCTCTAAATCAGCAACACATTCGGCCAGGCTCTTATATCCCATCAGGCGTAAAGGTATGAAGTATTTTTATGGGTATATTCTGTAAAAAAGAAAAACCATGCGGTTTGCATGGTTTTTATATAGCATATAGCTAAAAAGAATCTGATTATTTTTTGCCTGCAAAAGAGCGCAGCATCCAGGTGTTCTTCTCTTTATACTGCATGAACTTATTGATCATATCATTTGTTCCGTCATCGCCGGCTTTTTCAGAAGCTTCCATGATGTCACGTTCCAGCTGAATTAAAATGGACATATCATCCAGGATTGCATCAACCATTGCAAGGTCCTGAAGGCCGATAGTATTGATTTCCTTAATTACAGATTCACTGATATAATCAGCAAAGCGGCTATGTGGTGGTTTACCCAACGTCAGCACGCGTTCTGCGATCTCATCGATCGTTAACTGTGCATTGGTGTACAGTTCTTCAAATTTAACATGTAAGGTAAAGAAATTCTGCCCTTTAACATTCCAGTGGCACCCTCTTAATTTTTGATAGTGAATATGATAGTTTGCAAGGTATTCATTTAGCAAATCTACAACTGGTTTCACTTCTTTCTCAACCAAACTAATTTCTTTCGCGTCCATAATTTTATATAATTTTTTTTGTTTTGTTAACCTATGCTCAATAAACAAATATACATCCAAAATGGTTTTTTAAAAAGCAGCTGCGTGACAATAGACACATGCAATTGTCGTTTAATATTCATAATGCAGGGCTCTTATATATTATTTCGTATAATTGCCTAACTAATCATTCATAAGGACATTAATGCATAAATATTATATACTGGCGATATTTGCCATATTCCTGAATTTAGCTAATGCTAAAGCAGACCATCTGAGAGATTCAATAGGTGTTGAAAATTCGAAAGGAAAAAAAATCATTTTACATCAGGTAGTGGCTAAAGATACCTACTACTCGATTTCCCGGAGATACAACATCAGCCCTAAAGTCATCATGAGCTATAATGATGATAAATTTTTGTCACTTGGCGTGATCATCAAAGTACCTACAGATCTTCCGTTTTCCGGGCCTGCACCAGTTGCAAAAAATGGAAATACCTCTAAAAATCCGCCATCAAGCCAGACAGGTTCCGATACTTCAAAACCAAATCCGGCAGGAGCTGGCAACACGACCACCGCCGCTGCCGGCACTGAAGAGAAGGCAAACCTGATTGAACATGCCGTTCAGCGCAAAGAAAACCTGAACATGCTGGCCAATAAATATGGTACCACTGTAGATGAGATCAAAAGGGTAAACAACCTCAGATCAATCAACCTCCAGATCGGACAGATACTAAAAATCCCGGCAAAAGAAGGAACGGCTACGGATGAGGTTTCAGAAAGCAATAGTTCTGCTGCTGCACCTGTTAATCCAACTCCGGCTCCGGGCAAGGCCGCAGCTTTGGGTAATGCAGTCTCTTCTGTACCTGCTCCGGCAACAACAACGGTTCCAAGCCAGGGCACATATAAAAAACCAGATACCTCCAAAAAAACCGACCCTGCTGTAAAGGTAGCCGAGCAACAGGCAAAACAGGTGGTTCCGGCTGCAGGACAGGAAATTCCTTCTGCAAAAGACCCCTTTGTGGTGCATACCGTTGCAGGTAATGAGACCATGTATTCCATTGCCAGCAAGTACAACCTTACTTTAGATCAGCTAAAGGCAAAAAATAATCTGACAACCAATTCCCTGTATGTAGGCCAGAAATTACTGATCAGCGGCCAGTATCCTGTAAAAGGAGAAGAAAGCAGCGCTACTTTAGATCCCGACTCAGTAGATGCTGTAAAAAATCCCTCTCTGCGCTTACCACCGAGCCGTTACGGATTGAGCCAGATGGATGAAAAAGGCACAGGGGTATGGATCATCGACCCTGATCTGGATTCTTCAAAAATGCTGGTGTTACACCGCACTGCTCCTATCGGAACGATCATGAAAATCACCAATCCGATGAGCAACAGATCTACCTTTGCCAAGGTTGTTGGTAAATTTACAGAGAATGAGTCCACAAAAGATGTTATAATTGTAATGACAAAAGCAGTTGCTGATGCGTTAGGTGCATTAGACAAACGTTTTTTGTGCAATTTAACGTATGGTGGACAAGCAAATGAACAATAACAGGCCTTATATTATAGGTGTTGCAGGGGGAAGCGGCTCTGGTAAAACTTTTTTTCTAAAATGTTTTCTACATCATTTTACTGCAGAAGAAGTTTGCCTGATTTCGCAGGATGATTATTACAGGGCCAAAGAATTACAGAAGATTGATGAAAACGGATGGATCAATTTTGATGTACCTGAAGGGATAGATGATGAGAAGTTATTGAATGACCTCAAATTGCTGATCTCCGGCGGATCAATTGAGAAGAAAGAGTATACTTTTAATGTCAATGAAGAGAATGCACGGCTGCTGAACATTACTACTGCGCCTATTATTATTGTAGAAGGCCTGTTTGTGTTTCACTACCCCGAAATAGCCAAGCTGTTTGATCTTAAGATTTTTATGGATGCTGATGAGGAGATCACGTTAAACCGCAGGATCTCACGTGATGAGATAGAACGCGGTTACACGCGTGATATGGTGATGTACCAGTGGGTAAACCATGTGATGCCTGCCTATAAGCAGTACCTCTTACCCTATAAAGAATCCTGCCAGAAGATCATCATGAACAATAAACATGTGGCCGATGATATCATCACAATTTCCAAAGAGATTTCCGACGAACTGAAAGAGACTGTACTGATCCCATAGGGATCAGTTTAGCTCCATTTCCTTTACATCTGCCTCAGCAAATAACTTTCCGGCAGTAGATTGTATAATGAAATCAACACTTACCCCCGGGGCCCGCTCAATCAGTCTGAAGCCCCCCTCGGGTAAAATATCCAATACAGCCAGTTCAGTAACTACCTTTCTGATGCAATTTACGCCTGTCAGTGGCAAAGTACATGCGGGCAGCAATTTGCTTTCCCCTGCTTTATTGATATGCTGCATTGCTACAATAATATTCTTTGCCGAAGCCACCAGGTCCATTGCTCCTCCCATCCCTTTCACCATTTTGCCGGGAATCTTCCAGTTGGCAATATCTCCGTTTTCCGACACTTCCATTGCGCCGAGGATCGTCAGGTCGATCTTCTGGCTTCTGATCATGCCAAAACTCATCGCAGAATCAAAAACTGAGGAACCTGGCAGCGTGGTAATCGTTTGTTTTCCGGCATTGATCATATCAGGATCTTCCTCTCCCTCAAAAGGAAAAGGCCCCATTCCCAGTAATCCATTCTCTGACTGCAGCACAACCTGAATCCCGTCCGGGATATAGTTGGCTACGAGTGTAGGAATACCTATACCCAGGTTAACATAGTAACCGTCTTTTATCTCTTTAGCGATGCGTTTCGCTATTCCATTCTTGTCTAACATAAAATTCTGATTGCTTAACTGCGCGGCCTGGTGGTACGCTGCTCTATTCTTTTCTCATATCCGCTACCCTGAAAGATGCGGTGTACATAGACACCGGGGGTATGTATGTGGTCCGGATCAAGCGCTCCCGGTTCTACCAGCTCTTCTACTTCGGCAATAGTGATCTTACCGGCCATCGCCATTACCGGATTGAAATTACGGCTGGTGGAACGGAAGATCAGATTGCCAGCAGTATCCCCTTTCCAGGCCTTTACCAGGGCAAAATCAGCCTCAAATGCATATTCCATCAAATAATCCTTCCCGTTGAAATTTCTCGTCTCTTTACCTTCGGCCACTTCAGTGCCTACACCTGCAGGTGTAAAAATCGCAGGCATCCCATAACCCGCTGCCATACAGCGCGTAGCTAATGTGCCCTGGGGAATGAGCTCCACTTCAAGTTCGCCGCTCAGCAGCTGACGCTCAAATTCGGCATTTTCACCTACGTAAGAAGATATCATTTTTTTTACCTGCCTGGTTTTGAGCAAAAGACCGATTCCAAAATCGTCTACTCCGGCATTATTAGAGATACAGGTGAGTGCTCTTACCCCCTTTTTTACCAGTGCGGCGATGCAGTTTTCCGGGATACCGCATAGTCCGAAACCACCCAGCATCAATGTGTTGCCGTCTGTGATATCGCGAATGGCCTCATCAGCCCCCGATACTTTTTTGTTGATCATATATTTGGTTTGGCGGCAAAATTATAGATTTATTTTGAAGATACCTCTATAATTTTATCATTGGCCCCGTTGCTCGTTGCCAGGTAGATCTTTCCTTCGGGCGACTGGCATATCGCCCTTAGCCTGCCAAACTCATTCAGGAAAAAATCCTTGCTTTCTGCAACCTTATCACCAGTTTCATCAAGCTTTAGCTGTACCAGCTTAGTGCCTTTCAGCGTAACCATCAGCAGTGAGTTTTTCCATTGAGGCAGATAATCTGAATTGTAATAGGTGAGGCCTGAAGGTGCAATTGTTGGTGTCCATGCCATCAGTGGTTCTGCCACATCATTTAAAGCACAGAAAGCCTGTTCTGTAGCGGTGTTGCAAAAGCCCTCAATATTTGGCCAGCCATAGTTTTTACCTTTCACGATCAGGTTGATTTCATCATCGTTATCAGGACCGTGTTCAGAAGAATATAACTTATTATTTGCAAACACCAGTCCCTGTGGGTTACGATGACCAAAGCTCCATAGCGGATTGGCCGGAACAGGGTTATCCTCCGGAATCGTACCATCCAGGTTAAGCCTTAGGATCTTACCAGACAAGCTGTTCTTATCCTGCGCACTGGAGGGTGTATTGGCATCGCCGGTACTGATCAGGAGCTTCTGATCAGGGGTGATCAGTAAACGGGAGCCATCATGGTTTGAGGATGCCGGTATCTGGTCAAGTAATACCAGCGGGTCAATCAGTACTCCATTATTAAAAGTGAAACGTACCACCTTGGCCCTGTAGTTTGCACCACTGCGGTAATCATAAATCACATAGAGATAGGGATTGGCATTGAATTCAGGATGTAATACCATCCCGAGTAAACCGCCCTCGCCTGTACTGGTCACATCAGGAATCGTATGTACCAATGCAATCACCCCATTTTTAGGGTTTAAACGGCTGATCTTACCTCCTCTTTCAGTAAACCAGATATAACTGTCGGGACCATATACCAGTTCCCATGGGTAGATCAGTGACTGCGTGAGTACTTCAGTTTTTATTTCCGCATCAGGCAGGACCTGGGTACCGACATCACCTTTGTTCTTTTCACAGGCTGACAATAAAAACAAGCTAAAAATCAGAGTAAATAATCTTTTCATAGCAGAGGGTTTCTACTATAACAGAGCAACACAAAAAATGTTTATTTAATCAATTGAAATACACATAAGTTATACCATCTCCACCTCTGTCTGCATGTTCATCTTCCACCCTGTTTACCTCCCGGTATTTCTTCAGGTATTCACGGATCAGTTTCCTGAGTATGCCATCCCCTTTTCCATGGATCAGTTTGATGAATGGAAAACCAAGCATGATCGACTTATCCATATACTTTTCTACCTCCTGTATCGCGTTTTCACCGCGCATGCCGCGCAGGTCAAGCTCTGCATTAAAATTACCGATCGCCTCAGATATCCTGCCCGAAAAGGAATTGCTTTGCACTACCTTTTTGGCCTGCTTGTTACTGATTTTCTGGACACGGTCTTTCTTCACCACTGAACGCAGATCGCCCAGTGCCAGTACAAGATTGCCCCTGTTGATTTCCAGTACCTGACCGGTGGTTTCCGTATTGATCAGCTGCACCCAGTCGCCCACCTCAATAGGCGTGCTCAGCGGCACGGCCTTCTCTGGTTTTTTCTCTTCCTTCACCTGATGCTGCACCAGCTCCTTCTGCAGGTTTTGCCTCAGCTCCTTAGTTGCTACTTTATCTGCCTGGTTCTCTTTGATACCTGCAATGGTATTCTCTACCAGTTTATTGGCATTTTTGATGATCGCCTGCGCCTCAAGTTTTGCCTCTTTGATCAGTGTTTTCCTGTTTTCATCAAGAAACACCTGCAGCTTTTCATTTTCTGCAACCAGGTTTTTTACTTTGTTCTGCTGGTTGGCCAAATGAATTTTGGTATCATAAATCTGTTTTTTCTCTCTTTCGAGGTCTACCAGAAGGCTATCGATACGGTTTTGATTGGTACCGGTTTTTTCTCTTGCCAGCTGCAGCACTTCTTTTTGCAAACCGATGTTCTGCGCAATTTCGAACGCATATGAACTGCCGGGCTTGCCAATTTCCAGCACGTACAGTGGCTTCATCTTGTCGTTATCAAACAACATAGAAGCATTTTCCAGTCCGGGCGTATTGCCCGCAAATAGTTTCAGATTGGAATAGTGCGTGGTAATTACCCCTCTGACTTTTTTATTATTTAATACTTCAAGTACAGCTTCTGCCATCGGCCCGCCAAACTGCGGATCTGTTCCTGTACCAAATTCATCGATCATGACCAATGATTTCGGGGTAGCATGCGCAACAAAATAACGCATCTTGGTCAAGTGCGCACTGTATGTACTCAGATCGCTTTCTATACTCTGATCATCGCCGATATCGGCAAAGATATTGTCAAAGATCCCCATCTCACTGGATTCATGCACTGGCACCAGTAAACCCGACTGCATCATCAGCTGCAGCAGGCCGACAGTTTTCATACATACTGATTTTCCTCCCGCATTTGGTCCCGATACCAGCACGATCCTTAAATTTTCATTCATATGGATATTCAGCGGAACAACCGTTTTTTTATCTTCCCTGAAAGATAAAAATAATAAGGGGTGGCGTGCGTTGATCAGTTTAATCCGTGGTTCTGCCACAAGAACAGGCATATCGGCTTCTACCTCGATGGCAAACAGGGCCTTAGCCCGCACAAAATCCAGTTTGGTAAGAAAACCATGGTAAGACATCAGCAATGGCTGGTAGGGCCTGAGCTCATCTGTCAGCGCAATCAAGATCCTGATAATCTCGCGCCTCTTATCAAATTCAAGGTCCCTTAACTTATTATTGAGGGTAAACACTTCTTCAGGCTCCAGGTAAACAGTCTGGCCACTTGCCGATTCATCATGGATAAAACCTTTGAGCTTTCGTTTATGGTCTGCAATGATAGGGATACACATCCTGCCATCACGTATGGTTAAACTGCCGTCTGCCACCCAGTTGCTGGATACAGCCTGTTTGTAAATACTGTCCATACGCTTGCGCACTTCCTGCTCTCCTTTGGAAATGTCTGCTGAGATCTCCTGCAATTTAGCAGAGGCATTGGGCTTAATCTTGCCCTTTGCGTCGAGCACCGTCTCAATCTTTTTGAGAATACTTTTTTCAACAGGAATATGTTCAAAAAGTGCTTCCAGGTTTGGGTACACCCCTGCCCTTTCTTCGAAAAAACGAAGTACAGAAAAAACGGTTTGCAGGGAAAGGTAGATCTGGAACAGTTCTTCTTCCAGCAGGTACGTGCCTTCCACCCTGATCTTGTCCGCGAGGGATTTGATATCAAAAAAAGTACTGATCTGGAGCGGTTCCTGGTTCTCCAGGATATTTTTGAATTCTTTAGTCTGTCTTAGAAATTTATTGATCTGGTCATATTTATTCATCACCTGCATCTTGCCGATCATATATTGTCCCATCGGACTCAGGCAGTGCTTATAGATCAGTTGCTTGACTTCGTTGAAGCCGAGTCTATCTAAACAATTATCGGGATATATCATTTTATATTACCTTTTTAGGCGCAGCAGCTTTGTTTATACTAGTTGGTCTGGCTTTCTCTGCGCTGTCTCTCTTTGCTTTTTTAACAGCCAGCGCTTTGGCTTTAGTATCCAGCTTCACTTTTTCGAGACTGTCCTTTTTAACTTTTCGCAGGGAATCTGCCCTTGCAATCACCAGTTTAGGGTTTGCTTTGTCTGCGCTGTCTTTCTTTAATTTTTTGGCGGCTTCTTCTTTCTTCAGCAGCTTCGCCTGAATTTTATCAACGCTATCCTTTGATTTCTTAAGATCCGCCGTTACATCTTTATACATCTCACTCAGGATATCTACATGGTCATAATAGTAGTTCATGCTTTTAGTATACCTGGCAGAATCAATACCATATTTTTTGTAAATGGCCTTATAATAGGATGTAGCAACTCTTCTTGCAGAATCAGGCACCGGGATCGTAGAAATATACCCGTCAGCAATATGCATATCATATAAAACAGGCACCATCATTTCTGGCTGAAGGATATCCTTTGGGACTTTAGGCTTACATCCCGCAAGCAGGATCAACACCAGGCCAGCCCAATATAATCTTCTCATTGTATGTAAAACATTATTTTTTCTTAGCAATTTGAACTAAGGTTGTTAATTTTACCAAAAATACTGATAAATGAGCATAGCAGACAATTTAATAAAATATAAAAAGGAATTAGAAGGGGAAAATGTTGAATTGATCGCAGTATCAAAATTTAACGATGCAGCTGCCATTCTCGAAGCCTACAACGCAGGACAGCGTATTTTTGGTGAGAACATTGTACAGGAACTGGCAGAAAAAGCTGAGGCACTGCCGAAAGATATCCAATGGCATATGATTGGCCATTTACAGACTAATAAAGTGAAGTATATTGCGCCTTTCATTAGCCTGATCCAATCTGTAGACAGCATTAAACTGCTGGCAGAAATCAATAAACAGGCTGCAAAACATAACCGCGTGATTGATTGCCTGCTACAGGTATATATTGCAGATGAAGACACCAAGTTTGGCCTGGACCACGCCGAAGTGATTGAATTGCTGAGATCCGAAGAGTACCTGGCCATGAAAAACATCCGTATCACCGGACTAATGGGTATTGCAAGCAACAATGCTGAAGAAAAACAAACTAAAGACGAATTTCAGGAGCTGAAAGTGCTGTTTGACGGCATCAAGCTGAGCTTTTTCAGAAAAGATGAGGCTTTCAGGGAGCTTTCTATGGGCATGTCAGGAGATTACAAGCTGGCAATTGAGGAAGGCACAACTATGGTGAGGATCGGCAGCAGTATTTTTGGTGTCAGGAAAATTAAACATTACAAATCTTAAATGGGTGTTCAACTGAGATTTGCTGTAGAGGCAGACTGTCCGCGCCTGCTGGAACTGATTGTTGAGCTGGCTGTTTACGAAAAAATGCCAGACGAGGTTACCGTAAAACTTTCAGAATTTGCAGATGCCGGCTTTGGCGTTCAACCTGTATGGAAAGCTTTTGTTGCAGAAAACGAAAAAGGGATCATTGGTTTCGCACTTTACTATACGAGATACTCTACCTGGAAAGGCTGTCGTTTATATCTTGAAGACTTCATCGTCACCGAAGATGCCAGAGGCCAGGGAGTAGGTAAACTGCTTTTTGAGCGCGTAATGAAAGAGGCAGGGGATAAAAACTACAATGGCATGTCATGGCAGGTGCTCGACTGGAATGAACCGGCACTGAATTTTTACCGCAAATATGAGGCGCAACTGGAAAACGGATGGTTAAATGCCTCATTTAGCAAAGAACAATTGTAAGATGAAAAAGATATTATTAGTGGTTCTGGCTGTTACAGGATTATATGCCTGCTCTCAAAAGAAAACAGAGAAAGTTATTGATTCTGCAAGTACAGCGGTTACACAAACTGACACGGACTCTCTGACCTACTCCTATGATTCTGTAAAGATTTACAGCAAGACGAAGGTTTCTGCCAACAAACTAATTACAGATACTGCCAAGGCGGTGATCAGGTATCCTGTGTTTCAGGATCAGGCAGTGAATAAATTCCTCGAAGACCGTGTGATCGGTATTTCCGGCAAACAGGGTGAAAATAAAAATTACAGGGAACTGGCGACAGGCTTTATCAAAAAATATGATACCTATATCGCTTCAAATAAAGGCGCAGAAGAGACCTGGTTTCAGAAGATGGACCTTAAAATGAAGGCCAATTATCCAAATTATATGTCTGTGTTACTGGTTTTTTCAGATTATCAGGGCGGTGCACATCCCAATTACCTGTTCACCTATTTTAATTACAATCCCAAAACCTATCAGACCATTACCCTTGATTCAATTATCACTGCTGATGGTATGCCTAAATTAAGGGCAATAGGAGAAAATATTTTCAGGAGAAATGAAAACCTGGCACCGAATGCAAGTTTGTCTGAAGGATACTTTTTTGATCAGGGCGTATTCAGTTTACCGGAAACATTTACACTGAGCAAAGAAGGTATAAAATTCCTGTATAACCCTTATGAAATCAAGGCATACGCAGCAGGAACAACAGAATTAATCATTCCTTTCTCCAAAATAAAAGACATTATGAAAGAAAGCTCCGTTTTAATCAATTTCAAATAAACATGGAAGTATACAAATTTGGCGGCGCTTCCGTTGTGAATGCCCAGGCCATCAAAAACCTGGCTGAAATCATTAAAAAAGCCGGGCCAACCCAGTTGCTCATCGTGATATCAGCGATGGGAAAAACAACCAATAAACTGGAAGAACTGTCCAATGCTTATGTCTTTGGGCAGGAAAACACCCATGAACTGCTCGAAGAGATCAAGACCTATCATTTCGATATCATAGCGGAACTTTTTGGAGATCACCAGCATGCTGTATTCAATGATGTCGCCAATTCATTTGTTGAAATTGAATGGCTGCTGGAAGAGGAAGCCAATGATGCCCCTGATTATATTTATGACCAGATTGTTTCTATCGGCGAATTGCTATCCACAAAGATTGTAGCTGCTTACCTCAATGCAAGCGGAATACCTGCAAGATGGCTTGACGCCCGCAATTTTATCAAAACAGACAACACCTACCGGGAGGGAAAAGTAGAATGGGATAAAACAGAACTGGAGATCCGGAAACATCTTCAACCTGTGCTGGAAAAAGGAATTGCAGTTACACAAGGCTTTATTGGCAGTACCAGCGAAAACTTTACCACCACCTTGGGAAGAGAGGGCTCTGACTACTCAGCCGCCATTTTCAGCGCCTGCCTGGATGCCGGCGCCTTAACGATCTGGAAAGATGTACCGGGAGTGCTTAATGCAGACCCCAAATGGTTTGACCAGACCGAGCGTATTCCGCAGCTGTCTTATCATGATGCCATCGAACTCACCTATTACGGGGCAACGGTTATCCATCCAAAAACGATCAAGCCCTTACAGAATAAAAACATTCCCCTGTACGTGAGGTCTTTCCTCCATCCTGAAGGCGAAGGTACACAGATCAATGGCGAGAACAGCCCCTTGCCCGTTCCTTCTTTTATTTTTAAAGTGAACCAGGTACTGATTTCTATCTTTCCAAAGGACTTTTCATTTATCATTGAAGAAAACCTGAGCGATATTTTCAGCCTGTTCCACCAGCACAAAGTTAAAGTGAATACCATGCTGAATTCAGCGATCAGTTTTTCCGTAAGCGTGGATAATGATGAAGAAAAGATCAGTAAGCTGATCGCTGAACTGTCAGTATTGTACAAAGTGAAATACAATAAGGGACTGGAGCTGGTGACCATCCGTTATTATAACCAGGATACCATTAACAGGGTAACGGTCAATAAAGATATTTTGCTGGAAGTAAAAAGCCGTCACACCTGCCAGATGGTGATGAAAGATAAATCAGCCGTTGAATAAGGAAATCCATACCAGCGAAGTGCAGGAGTATATCCGGGAGCATCAGCATACTGATGTGCATCAGCTTGCCATGGCCAGAAGCCCTTTCCCGGGTATCAGCGCGCAGGAACTCGCTGCACAGATTGCAGCGCGGAAAAAGTCTGCCAGAAAACTACCGTCATGGCATTCCGCAGAAGGCATTTATTACCCTCCCCTTTTATCTGTAGAACAATGCTCTTCAGAAATCACTGCTGCATATAAAGCAGAATTGACCACAGGTGGCAGGTTGATTGACCTCACCGGCGGCTTTGGTGTGGACAGTTTTTATTTTTCAAAAGTAAACGAGTCGGTAACACATTGTGAGATCAATGAGGAACTTTCTGCCATAGCCAGTTATAACGCCCCCCTGCTCGGTCAGGAAAATACATCTTTCCTCGCTGCTGACGGAATTGAACATCTGAAGAACAGCGCAGAACAGTTCAGTACCATCTACATTGATCCTGCGCGGAGAAGCAGTGCAGGCAAGGTTTTCATGCTGAAAGACTGTAGTCCTGATGTGGTAGATAACCTTGATCTTCTGCTGGCTCATACAGACTGCCTGCTGATCAAAACAGCTCCCTTACTGGATATCAGCGCAGGCCTGAAAGAACTGAGGAATGTGGCAGCCATTCATGTGCTGAGTGTGAAAAATGAATGCAAAGAACTGATCTGGCTGCTGGAAAAAGACTTTCACGGAACTGCGCAAATTATTTGTACCACCCTCAACAGCAGCCGTAAAGAATTCAGCTTTTTGATGGGTGAAGAAACTGCCACATCACAAATGGCAATTCCTGCAGCTGGAAAATATTTATACGAGCCTGACGTAGCTTTACTGAAGGGCGGGGCATTTAACCTGATCGCAGAAAGATACCAGCTTAAAAAAATCCATCCGCAAACACAATTGTATATCTCTGACGTGATCAATGAAACTTTTCCGGGACGTATATTCAGGATAGACAACATCCTTTCAGCTGCCGATCTTAAAAAAGCAAAAAACCTGACAGGGAGTGTGATTGTCAGGAACTACCCCGAAAAGGCCGCTGCATTGGTGGAGAAATACCATATCAGGCCTGATGACCATCAGTTTCTGATCTTTGCTCAGGCTGAAAGCTCAGGCAAGATCATCCTGAAAAGCACGATCCTGCAACATTATTAACAATAAAGCCCTCTCAGGTAAGAGAAGGCTTTATTGCTAAAGTTAAAAGCAAGTCAGACTTTTTTTACCTTTACAGCCTGTAAACCTTTTTTTCCTTCAGCTACTTCAAACTCGACATCGTCATTTTCCTGAAGGCTGTCAATTCCCCCCAGAACGTCTTTAAAATGAACAAAAATATCTTTGTTGCCTTCATAGACAATAAAGCCATACCCCTTCTGTTTATTAAACCACTTAACTTTTCCGTTACTCATAACATTTAAATGTATAAATTAATATTTCTTTATAGTGCTCAACTATATCAAACTTAAAGAAAATCAATAAGTTTTAAAAATTATTTGTTCGGTTGCGGAGTGGTTCTCAGGTAAGGTTTAATAACTTTGTGACCTTTGGGAAACAATGCCGGTATATCTTCCGTTTTAATTTTATTTTGAACGATAACATCCTCTCCATCCTGCCAGTCAGCCGGTGTGGATACACTATACTCGGCACTTAATTGCAGCGAGTCAATCACCCTCAATATTTCATTGAAATTTCTTCCTACTGAGGCAGGGTAGATAATGATCAGCTTTACAATTTTATCAGGTGAGATTACAAATACCGCCCTGACTGTCTCCGTTGCATTTGCATTAGGGTGGATCATATCATAAAGATCAGCGACAGTCCTGTCCTCATCAGCAATGATTGGAAACTCTACACTTGTATGCTGTGTTTCATTGATATCACTGATCCAGGATTGGTGAGATTCAACTGAATCAACGCTGATAGCGAGAACTTTCACATTTCTTTTTTCAAACTCACTTTTCAGCTGTGCTGTGCGGCCCAGCTCGGTTGTACAAACAGGCGTATTATCTGCAGGATGTGAAAAAAGCACTCCCCAGCCATCGCCCAGGAACTCATAAAAATCTACATCTCCGATTGAAGTTTTAGCTTTAAAATTTGGAGCAATATCTCCGATTCTGATACTCATAGTCTTGTTATTTAATTTAAATACCTGGGTTTTATTTATTCAGCTTACCCGGCGACTGATTCAAAAGTAGGAACAATTTAGTTGGCAAACATAATTATTACCTCCCCAAAACCGGTGACACCGCCAATAAGACTACTAATATAGTAGATATTTTGCTGATGTCAAATAAACAAGCTGGGCTGCAACTGTATTTCAGGAATTTGACTTCCCAATGTTTGATTGAAGGATTTTACGGTGTGAGCGGCGAGACGAACAGATTCCAGCTCGTCGTGCTGGTGCAAAAAGAAATATACCTTCTTAAGCCCCCGGTCCTGCCATGTTTTAATACGTTCTGCCCAGGCATCGATCCGTTCATAGTCTGCCTCTCTAAATACTTCGCCATTGCCAATGAACCTTATAAAAACCTCAGGAATGGTTACTTCCATGTGCAAAACATCTCTTCTGCCGGCTACGTCAGTGATCACTGCACCTTTATTCAAACTGTTGAAAAGTTCAAATACCTGTTTTCTGTACGAAGGATCAGAAAACCATTCTTCATTCCTCAGTTCCGTAAATACGTTAAGGTCTTCCGGCAGAGATTGCAGAAAATCAGCCAGCGTGCCTAAACTGTTAGGGCCAAAGCTATCGCTCATCTGCAGAAAACAAGGCCCAAGATTATCCCCGAACTCCACAACAGAGGCAAGAAATTCATCAGTAGCCCTTTCAGCTCCTTTTAACCTCTTGTAATGACTGATCGTCTCAGGGAACTTCGGACAAAATAAAAATCCATTGTTCGCATTTTCCGCAGCCTGTTTTTGCCATTTTCGAACGGTTTCAATACTGGGTATTTTATAATATGCAGCATTCAATTCAATAGAATTAAAATGTCTGGCATATTCAGGCAGAAAATTCGCTGCTTTTGTTTTAGGCGGATAAAGGAAGCCCACCCATTCCGGTAATCCCCATTTGGCACATCCTATGAAGATGTCAGCACTGGGCCCATTTTTTTTATTTAATACTTTTGAATTTTGCTGCCCGTCTTCAGGTAACCTGAAGTTGATTGACGGAACGTCTTCAGGTCTTACTTTTCCAAATTCCATAAAATAACATCATCAAATTCTAATCCAAAGACTATACTGCTCATGTCCGTATGGTTCATCATCATCATATCTTTTTCGCTGTCAGCCATTACCTGTACATAAAAAAAGCCCCTGAATAACTGAATTCAGGGGCCTTCACTATAAAGAGAACTCTAATTATATACTTTGATCATGTATACGAAGTCCTGTATTTTATCAATTTGTTTGGTCCTGTTTAAGCCCTGCAGTGGGTTCTTTTTAGAAAAAGCCACTTTTTTGCCCAGCGAATCAGATGGGATAGCATTCAAGGCCTCAAGGATATGTTTAGATTTTACTGCAAATGCAGCGCCTTCCACCTGGTTCTCTTTTGCGGTGATCATCCCAACGATATTTCCAAAATTATCAAATACGGCCCCGCCGCTGTTACCTGGATTAATCGGAATGGATACCTGGTATTGTGTGGTATCACCATTATGCCCTGTTTTTGAACTCACATAGCCCTCACCTAACACAGCATCATCCTTTGGAAATCCAAGGGTATACACATCCTCGCCCATGCCTACACCATTTCTTTTCAGTTTGTATGGAAGATTAGACAGCGGGCTGAAAGAATTGTCAATGATTTTTAAGATAGCGATGTCATACTGTGCATCAAAGTAGGCCACCTTTACTTTAAAGGATTCTCCGTTTTTTTGCACATATATAGAATCTGCATCCCTGATCACGTGATAATTGGTACATAAGTAACCGTTTGCTGTAAGCGCAAAACCACTACCACCAAATTTAGCCACACTTGACGGCCCTTTGGCAGATTTAGGCCCGTTGGAATTCAATGTCCTTACCAGTTTGTTCTGGTTGTTCTTGATATTCGTAATTTCACGGCGCATGACCTCATAACTGCCATTCTGTTTGCTGTTGTGTTGTATAGAATACACAGAAAAAATGGTCAGCAGTAAGAAGGAAGCGGCAATCGCTACGGCCGACTTATTCTTGCGCCATAAATTGACGATGAAAGAAGGATGTGGCCTCATCTTTTCAGCCATTGCCTCAACATCCATCTGCGCATGTGCATGATCCATCTGCTGTTTAAGTGACAGCACTTTGCCGTATTGCGTCAAAGTCTCCAGAAAAGCCTTATGCGCAACTACCTTGTGGTCAACTACTGGGTCATTCGTTCTCAGCTGCTCAAAAGCCTGTGCTTCGGCAGCTGTCAGATTACCTTTCAGATAATCTTCAATCATGGCATCCAACTCTATATCGTTCCTCATTGCGTATTAAGATTGAAAAAAAAGTTTCTTTAATCTCTGCAGGCATTTATATTTCTGAGTTTTGACATTATCCGTATTGGTATAGCCAAACTTCTCACAGATATCCTGCATGGAGAGATTATTAATATAAAAATCCTGAATAATGGTTTTGCAGGGTTCACCAAGATTGATTAAAGCTGAGCCCATTTTTTCAAACTGGAGCTCCTTCTCTTCGTGCTGTTCCAAATCAACCTCTATTGCTACTACGTCATCAAGTTCTGACAGGTTGCTGGTTTTCTTACTTTGCTGTGAAAGTTTTTTTAACCAGATCCGCCTGCATACTGAATATATATAGGTCTTTAATTTACTGCTTAACTCAAAATCCCCACTCCTGATTTTATTATATAAAACAATAATCGCTTCCTGATAAACATCTTTCGCATCATCTTCGTCGCCATTATTATTGATAATAAACTGCAAAATCATCGGAAAATACCCCGTGTACAGCCTATTAAGTGCATCTTCTGAGTTATTTAGTATCCCTAAAACAACCTCTCTATCTGTTGGAACTGAACTGCTTAACTTATTACTCACTAATTAATACGTTTATGCGTGAATGGTAACCCAATATTAGACAAAAAAAATATTCTTTGGTTTTTTTTTAAATCGGTGGGTTACCTTTTAAAGATTGTGGTATTAATCTGTAAAATTAATTAATTATTTTAAACAGAATTCAAATGAAAAACTTATTCAAATTAGGCTTCGCAGCATTAGCAATCACTTTATCAGTAGCAGCTTGTTCAGGTGAGAAAAAATCAGAAGGTACAGATACAACTGTAACTGATTCTTCAACTATCACTACTGATGTTGATACTACAGTTAAAGATTCAACTGTTAAAGATACTACAGTTAAAGCTACAACTACTGAAGTTAAAGCTGATACAGTTAAAAAATAGTCTTTACTCAAGACTTATAAAAGGGCTTTGGATATCCAAAGCCTTTTTTTTGTGCCTGTATTTTGGTAGATTTGCATTTTGCAAAACTATTCTCATTCATGAACTTATCTCCATTACAAGCGATATCACCAGTTGATGGCCGCTACAGAAATACCACACAAAACCTCGCACAGTATTTTTCTGAGTCTGCACTGATCAGGTACAGGGTTTTTGTTGAAATTGAATATTTCATCGCCCTATGTGACACCGGCCTTTCAGGATTATCCAATTTTGATAAGTCTCACTATGCCAGCCTGCGTGCCATCTTCAATGGTTTTAACGATCAGGATGCGCAGGAAGTCAAAGACACTGAGAAAATCACCAATCATGATGTAAAGGCTGTTGAATACTTTATCAAAAAAAGGTTCGACAATTTAGGACTGCAGGAGTATAAAGAATTTATCCACTTTGGCTTAACGTCTCAGGACATTAACAACACTGCGATCCCTTATACCTTTAAGCTTGCGCTGTCAGAGGTCTATTATCCGCAGATCAGTCAGCTGATCGGCAGGCTTCAGGAATTGGCTGCCGACTGGAAAGATATTCCTTTGCTGGCCCATACGCATGGTCAGCCGGCTTCTCCTACCAAACTGGGCAAAGAGTTCCTGGTATTTGCTGAAAGACTGGAAATCCAGTTGAATAACCTGAAGAGTATTCCCAACAGCGCCAAATTTGGCGGTGCTACAGGTAACTTCAATGCGCACCATATCGCCTACCCGGGTATTAACTGGGTAGATTTCTCCAATAACTTTGTCAACAATATCCTGGATTTGCACCGTGCGCAGCATACCACACAAATTGAACATTATGATCAGTTTGCTGCACAGTGCGATGCCTTAAAAAGGATCAATAATATTATAATTGATCTTGACAGGGATATCTGGGCCTATATCTCCAAAAACTATTTCAAGCAGAAAATTAAGGAAGGCGAAGTGGGTTCTTCGGCTATGCCCCATAAGGTAAACCCGATCGACTTTGAGAATGCAGAAGGAAATGCAGGTATCGCAAATGCTTTATTTGAATTTTTTGCAGCCAAATTGCCGATCTCCCGTTTACAAAGAGACCTGACAGACTCTACAGTGCTAAGAAATGTAGGTGTTCCGATGGCACATACGATCATCTCGATCTCTTCTACCCTCAAAGGCCTGAACAAACTGTTACTGAACAATGACGCGATAGCTGCCGATCTGGAAAATAACTGGGCAGTAGTTGCCGAAGCAATTCAAACCGTTCTCAGAAGAGAAGCATATCCTAATCCCTACGAAGCACTGAAAGACCTTACACGTACCAACGAAAAGATCACTGCACATACCATGGCTGCTTTTATTGATGGCCTGCAGATTGATGAAGACCTGAAACAGGAATTAAAGCAAATTACTCCCTTTAATTACACAGGAGTGTTTTAACATATAATGACCTAAAACAGACATCGATATCTGGATTTGATTTACGAATTATTTATTTTTGTAAGAAAAAGAGACCATGACTATTAACGTATATACAGAACAAACCCCGAATCCTGCCACTATGAAGTTTATGGTAAATAAACTACTGATCAATGGCAGTGAAGATTTCGCTACCAGGGAGAGCGCTGAGCACTCGCCATTTGCGAAGGAGTTATTCAAGTTTAATTTCGTAAACGGAGTGTTTTTTGCAAGTAACTTCGTTACGGTTACCAAAACTGAAGACGCTGAATGGGCAGATATCGAGCCGATCCTGAAAGAGTTTGTAAAAGGTGCTGTTGAATCAGAATATAAAATTAAAGAAGCCACTGCCGAAGAAATGCCTGATTTTGAAGGAACAGACCTGGAAGTAAAGATCCAGCAGATCCTGCATGATTATGTTCGTCCTGCTGTTGAACAGGATGGCGGTGCTATCAGCTATAAATCTTTTGAAGAAGGCGTGGTTACTGTGGAGCTTCGCGGTTCATGCAGCGGATGCCCTTCCTCTACCATTACCTTAAAATCAGGTATTCAAAACCTGCTGCAACGCATGGTTCCTGAAGTAAAAGAAGTTGTTTCCAACGCATTATAAGCGATAATTCATTCTATAAAAAAAGGTGACCATATGCTATGGCCACCTTTTTTTATGTCATTAGCTATTGAAATGTCTGTGCAGGGCTTCCAGCATTTCTTCATCCAGCAAGCCATTGGTTGCCAGGATTTCGCGCTGATTGATAAATTCATTGCCGCCGCTAAAATTCATGATCCGGCCTCCCGCCTGCTGTACCAGGTAAGCACCTCCCGCCACATCGTACGAATTGAGATTATATTCAAAAAAAGCATCAAACCTTCCGGCTGCCACATAAGCCAGATCTACAGCTGCTGAACCTATTCTCCTCAAGCCATGTGTTTTTTGCATCAGTTCTGCCAGCAGCTGCATATACGGTGGTTGTTTATCAAACTGATAATAGGGGAATCCTGTGGCCAGTAAGCTATCTGATAGCTGGCTCCGGTTTGATACCCTGATCTCTTCATGATTCAAAAATGCAGGCGCACCTTTATAACTGTGAAACACCTCTGCCCTGTTGATCTCATAAACCACACCCAATACAGGCTGGTCATCTTCATATAAAGCAATGCTGATAGCATAAGTGGGCAGGCCATGAATAAAGTTTGTGGTGCCGTCCAGCGGATCAATAATCCAGTTAAAGGTCTGTCCTCTGCTATTGACGGTATCTTCCTCGGTTTCAAAACCAGCTCCGGCTATTAATTTTGAAAGGTTATCCACCAGCTGTTCTTCGGCAGTTTTGTCCACATAAGATACCAGGTCATTTAACCCTTTCAGTTCAATAGCCGCAGCGTTGAAGTTCATGGATTCTTTGCGGATAAAATTGCCTGTTAAACGCGTGATAGCGATAACCTGTTCAGTCAGTAATTCGTAATTCAAATCTTTAAATTTAGTAGTTCGCGTGTTTTTCTTTGTTTCTTACAGAAAACACAACAAGGAGCAGGCCACAAATAAACAAAAGTGATGAGATCAGCTCTGCCTGGGTAAATGACAGCCCCCCTACATGATATCTTGTATTGACACGGATCAGCTCCACAGTGAACCTTTCCAGACCGTTCATCATCAGGTAAATCCCGAACATCATTCCCGGCAGCTTGATCTGCTTGCGGATACGCCATAAAATCAGAAACAGGATAAAACAAACAATCACTTCATACAGAGGTGTTGGATATACCGGCAGCGGGAGCACATTACAAAAGCGGCCGCTGCATCCCGGAATAGGGATACCTTCCATCGCTACGTTGTTCGGATAGGTATATGCCCATAACCAGTCGGGCAACCAGCCAAAAGGCTTTGGATGTAAATTCACAATGCCCCAGTCGCCGTCACCTGATAAATGACAGCCAATACGGCCCACACTATAGGCGAGCATCATACCCGGCCCGCCAACATCCAGCATATGCAGGGGTTTGATCCCATTTTTCTTCGCGATGTATAATACTGCTGCTCCTCCGCAGATCAGGCCACCGTAAAAGGTAAGGCCGCTGAAAGAAAGCAAACCGCCGATAGGGTCTTTAACAAAGCTGTCCCAGTGCTCCAGGTTATCAAAAATCTTGGCGCCCAGCAGCCCCCATACTGCAGCCCAAACGATCATATGGCCAGTCAGTTCGTAGGGATGTTCAATCACTTCAACCTGTTTAGGCTGACTAAGTTTAGACTTGCTTTTTTCCTGGTAATCCCAGTAAGCAAAAATAGCTGCAAAAATTAATCCTCCCAAAAGGCTTCCTTTAGAAGACAGCAGGATGCCCTGCGAATCATTAACAAACAGACGGTAGTTCAGAAAGGCATAGACCAGTTTATAACCGATTAAAAATCCAAAAAGAGCATTCATTAAGATCTCATTGGTTGTCGCAGGTTTGCCAACTGTCAGCATTTTCTTCACAGGATGCAACAGGCCTAAGGCCTCTTTACGTTTCAGCTCTTCTGAAAAAGCCCAGTATCCCGCTACAAAAGCGAGCGCGACGAGCAGTCCGAAAGTATTTAAGGGTAAAGGGATTTCTACACCGAAAAGGTATGTTATAAAATGGGATACCGTAGGGAACATTTGCGTATTTTTTTACGCGAATATAGGATTAATGTGCTAGAACTTCTTCAGTTTCCATAACTTCTACTTCACCGTCAGGCGTCATTTCAACCAGCTTTACTGTTTTAATCTCGTTGACCATTACAGGATCATATTTTGCTTTTACCTTCACATAGTTTTTAGTAAAGCCATGCATAAATCCGTTTTTCTGGTCATCTTCAAACAGTACTTCTGCTACAGTACCTAATTGCGACTGATAGAATGCCCTGCGTTTTTTGTCAGACAAAATATGGAGCATTTTACTCCTGTCCGCACGTGCGCTTCCTGTAACCACCCCAGCCATATCTGCGGCCTCGGTTTGCTCACGTTCAGAGTAAGTAAATACATGGAGATAAGAGATATCCAGCTCATTTAAGAACTGGTACGTATCCAGGAAGTCTTCATGGGTTTCGCCCGGAAAGCCCACAATAACATCTACGCCGATACAGCAATCAGGGATCAGTGCTTTGATGGTTGCTACACGTTCAGTATATAAATCCCTGCGGTAGCGTCTTTTCATCAGGCCAAGGATCTTATCAGAACCAGACTGAAGCGGGATATGAAAATGAGGCACAAATCTTTTTGATCCGGCTACAAAGCTAATGATCTCATTGCTCAGCAGGTTTGGCTCAATTGATGAAATACGGATTCTTTCAATTCCTTCTACCTCATCCAGTGCCTTTACCAGATCGAAGAACTTATCTTCACGCTGCCCGTTGCGGATACCAAAATCACCCAGGTTCACACCTGTCAGCACAATTTCTTTTACCCCGCTTTCTGCGATCTGTCTTGCCCTGTTTACCACGTTTTCGATGGTATCGCTCCTGCTTCCGCCCCTTGCCAGCGGAATGGTGCAATAAGTGCATGGATAATCACAACCGTCCTGTACCTTCAGAAAAGTCCTTGTACGGTCTCCGATGGAATAAGCAGCAATAAAATTATGGTTTACTTTTTCTATATTTTGCTGATGGACAACAGCTTTTGGTAATTTGGTAAGGTCAGAGATATATTCAACGATACGGAATTTCTCTGCAGCGCCGAGCACCATATCCACACCTTCAATTTCTGCAATTTCTGCAGGCTTCAGCTGTGCATAACAGCCAACAATGGTGATATAAGCATTCGGGGCATATTTCAACGCTTCTTTCACTACTTTGCGGCACTTTTTATCTGCATGTTCGGTTACTGAACAGGTATTGATCACATATACATCAGCAGCGTCGGTAAAATCTACCACAGCATACCCTGCGTCAGTAAAAAGACGGCCAATGGTTGAAGTTTCAGAAAAATTCAACTTGCAACCTAATGTATAAAATGCTACTTTTTTCATCCGTATATAATTGCTTATCCGGCTGAATACTATACGCTGATAGAAAACCCGGAGACATCCAAAATGCAAAGATAACTTTTTAGACGGGCATATGGATGACAAACAATGAGCTGATTGTCAAATTTTACGAATTATTCTCATTCCAGCGGTAGCTTTCCTGTTCCAGCCCGGCAAGATCAATCACCCGGCTCACCACCGTCTGGGCTACCTCCTCAATAGTTTTGGGAATACTGTAAAAGGATGGATTTGCAGGACAGATAATACCACCGGCTTCGGTCACAGTTTTCATGTTATTGATATGGATCAGGCTGAACGGCGTATCCCTAACCACGGCGATCAGTTTCCTGCGTTCTTTTAAGATCACATCTGCGGCCCTTGAAATCAGGTCATTTGAGATACCATGGGCAATTCTCCCCAGTGTCCCCATCGAGCATGGAACAATGATCATGGTATCAAACCTGGCAGAGCCTGATGCGAAAGGTGCATTGAAATCCATTTTCTGATAAAAATCAAAAGGGTAGGAATCATAATCACTGTTCCCCAATTCAAAGCGCCATACTTCTTTTGCATTATCTGACATCACAACTCCTACCTTCTCTATCTGCGAGGATAAAGATTGTAAATTGTCCAATAAGAGTTTAGCATAGACAGAACCGCTGGCGCCGGTAATTGCAACGATGATTTTTTTCTTTTTCATAGGGTGGATAAAGATACGTAACGCAGAGGAGCAAAAAAGGGCCGAAAATAAATTTTCGGCCCTACATCTACCTATGAAAAACATACCCTTGAAAGGGTAAGCCCAAATGTAATATTCTTTTCGAATAAAACGAAAGTTTGAACATTCTTTTTTG
>Ga0163161_10000393_pt1 | contig 36541 bp, 28 predicted proteins | sample S45metaG_FD_129847 | JGI IMG/M metagenome (GOLD analysis project Ga0163161, IMG submission 129847) | Switchgrass rhizosphere microbial communities from Kellogg Biological Station, Michigan, USA - S4-5 metaG | ecosystem: Host-associated > Plants > Roots > Rhizosphere > Soil | place: USA... | reverse complement strand
GTTGAAGGAGCGCGGCGAAATTCGTGAAGGCTATTGGGCGGATCTGGTGTTGTTCAATCCGGCGACGGTGCGTGATGTGGCGGATTTCAATGATCCGCAACGGCCGGCGCAGGGGATTGACGGTGTGTGGATCAATGGAGTGTTGAGCTATCGCGATGGACAGGCAAACGGTCGCCGGGAAGGGCGGTTTCTCGCGCGCGATGGGAATTTACGCGACGGATTTGAGTGATTCTGCTGACGTCAAAAGATCGCAGCCTTCGGCAGCTCCTACATGGGAATGCGATCTTCTGTAGGAGCTGCCGCAGGCTGCGATCTTTTGAACTGCGTCTCATAGTGGCACTGTGCAATTAAAGAAACGCCAGCCCAAGCCGAATTGCTGACATCCACCCCGTCTACACTGTGGGGCCAATCAGTCAGGGAGCACCCCATGAGCTTCGGCAAAACCACCCCGATCCTGCGGATCTTCGATGAAGCCAAAGCTGTCGAGTTCTACGTCGATTTTCTGGGTTTCAAGATCGACTGGCAGCATCGCTTCGAAGCGAATTTCCCGTTGTATCTGCAGGTGTCGCGCGGTGAGTGTGTGTTGCATTTGTCCGAGCATCATGGCGATGCGTGCCCGGGGTCTGCGCTGCGTATCGAGACCGATGAGCTGGAGGCGTTTCAGCAGCAGTTGGTGGCCAAGGATTACAAGTTTTCGCACCCGGGGATTCAGGCGATGCCTTGGGGGAGTCAGGACATGACCATCGTTGATCCGTTTGGCAATCGGTTGGTGTTTACCAATGCGATCAGCCTCTGAAGCGAAAAGCCCCTCACCCTAGCCCTCTCCCAGGGGGAGAGGGGACTGACCGAGGTGTCTGGCGCTAGACATCGACCTGCAAGATCTGCAGCGATTATGGATTCACGGCAGCACTCTCAGGTCGGTGTATTTAGCGGACATCTCACGGTTGTCCCTTCACCCTCACCCTAGCCCTCTCCCAGAGGGAGAGGGGACTGACCGAGGTGTCTGGCGCTATACATCGACCTGCAAGACCGAGTCGATTATGGATTCACAGCAGCACTTTCAGGTCGGCGTATCTAATCAATATCCCCCGTTCGGCCCCCTCTCCCTCCGGGAGAGGGCTGGGGTGAGGGTAAATGGCACACCGCAAAAAGAAGCCCGCCACCTAACCATCACAGTTGGGGGCGCGAGCTTTTCGTTACTCGGTCGGCACTAACCTGTCCAACACGCGATTGACGGCCATTTCCGCCACCATCACCACTTGCGCAATACCCTGCAAAGTCTTGCGGTGTGTGCCTTCAACCTGCGCGGCATGGTTGTTGAGCATGACCGTCGCCGAGCCCAGGGTTTCGCTGGCGTCGGCGAGCAGGGATTCGGTACCTGCCTCGGGGTTGGCCATGTACAGCGTGTTGGGGGTGTAGGGCGTGGCCATGAGGTCGGCGTTCGTCGGACCGAGGTAGTGGTCGAGCGCGCGCTCGGCGGCTTCGTGGAATTTCTTTGAGTCGGGGGATTCGTAGGGGGAGGCCGGGTCGGTGACCGGCGGATTTGGCGTAACTTTGAACATGGGAGCGTACCTTTTAAAGCCGCATCCATTTCGCCGCTAAGCAAAAGGGAGGCAGCTGTGCGCAAGTTAGCGGACCGGTCGCATCCCACCCCGGCGCACCCGAAGGTGCCATGCGCACAGCCACCATCAAGCGCAGGCAAATACCTGACGGGATGATACTGGTGCAGCGGGGAGCGAATGTAGCCGAGCCGCTAAGCTCGATCACTGGGAATCAGTGACGCAATCAAGTTACGCAGCATGCTCAGGGCGCACAAGCCGGCGGATTCTGGCTTAGGCGTAGGTTACGGCGCAAGGATTTGTGGGCTGTTTCGCGTAACGCTGAGTGTCTTTAAACACCTGTGGTGCGGGATGTTTATTGCGCTCAAGTATCGAAGATTTGCCTGTAGGAATTGTTGGCTGCCACTGACGCCTTCGCTGGCAAGCCAGCTCCCACAGGTTTATGTGCAAGTAATAGATTTTGTGGACGACTCGGACACTGTGGGAGCTGGCTTGCCAGCGAAGAGGCCAGAACATTCACCCCCGATGCATCTGCCGAAACTCCCCCGGCGGCATCCCTCGCCGACTCTTGAACGTACGATGAAACGACCTCGGTTCGGTAAACCCCAGATATTGCGCAATGTCCTGAATCGGCAGCGTGCTGTTGAGCAAATAATGCTCAGCCAGCTCCTGACGCAAATCATCGAGAATCTGCTGATACGACGTCCCCGCCTGATGCAATTGCCGCTGCAACGTCCGCACGGAAACAGCGAGCTGCTCGGCGACCTGTTCCTTGCGCGGCAAACCCTCCTTGAGCAACTGCCGCAGGATGTTCTTCACCTGCTGCTCAAGCGACGCATCCTCCAGCGTCGCCATCAATCCCAACGCATGTTCTTCCAGCGTCCGCAGCAACTGCGCATCCGCCTGACGCAACGGCAACTGCAAATACGCCAGCGGCACGACCAACGCCGAATACAGCTGATCAAACAGCACCGGGCAACCGAAAAACGCCTCGTACTGCGCCGGCGTGGCCTCGGCCGGGCATGAATGCTCGAGCCAGACTGCGGCCGGCGACATCTGCGTATCGGCGATCCAGCGCGCATAGTGCAGCCACGAACCGAGGACGTTTTCCACCAGATGTCGACGGATCCGTGGTCGCTGATAACGGCAGGTCCAGATCAGGTGCACGTGGTCATCCAGCACCTCGGCGCGACTGATGCCCATGTCGCCCACCAGTTTCTCGAACGGCATGATCCGGCTCATCGCATCACCGAGCGTCGCGCAGTTCATGGTGATGTAACCGAGCACGCTCCACGAATTGGGCAGGACGAAATTCGCCGCGTTAAGCCCGAACAGCGGATCGCCCGAGTGTTCGCAAAAATAATCCAGCAAGCGTTCATGCGCTTCACCGGGCAAACGCAGGGTGTTGTCGCTCAACTGCTGCGCCTGCAAACCCGCCGCCGCCAACGCCGGCTCGATGGCCATGCCCAGCTGTTCGGCATGGCGCAGGTATTTGAGCAGCGGCGGTACCGAGGTGAAGCCAAGCGATTGCATGATCCCTTCCTTTGATCGAGGACGCGTGGGCGGATGAAGGCCTGAAAGGTAATTTGAAACCCCGACTAAAGTAAATGGCTGACGCTTGCGCGACGTTTGACTCAATTGGCTACACGAACTGGCCGGATGCGACCGTGACACTTTGCGGCCGCTGGCTAGTATGGAGGCCTGAAATATCACTGATCCGACGGTTAGAAGGACACACGCATGCGACGCTGGAACGGCTGGGGAGATGCAAGCACGGTGGTCGAACTGCCGGCCCAGGGCGCGGAGTTTCTTCATGAGCGACTGGGCGAGGGGCGCGCGCTGCCCGATGCGACCCTTGAAGCGGCATTGGCGCGTGTGCCTACCTCGCGATTGCCTGCGCACACGTTGTACAGCGTCGATGCCCACGACCGCTTGTTGCATGCGCGGGGCCAGAGCCTGCCGGACTGGCTGGCGTTGCGTGAAGGTGCTTTGGGCAATTATCCCGATGCGGTGGCGTTCCCCGAGACCGCCGAGCACATCCGCCAATTGCTGGCGCTCGCTCACGAGCAGGACCTGTGCCTGATCCCGTATGGCGGCGGCACGTCGGTGGCCGGGCACATCAATCCGCCGGATTCGGCGCGGCCAGTGGTGACGGTGTCGCTGGCGCGGATGAACCGCCTGATCGACCTCGACGAACAGAGCCTGCTGGCGACGTTTGGTCCCGGTGCGAGTGGGCCGCAGGTGGAAAGTCAGCTGCGGGCGCGGGGCTACACCCTGGGGCATTTTCCGCAGTCTTGGGAGTTGTCGACGCTGGGCGGTTGGGTGGCCAGCCGTTCCAGCGGTCAGCAGTCGTTGCGCTATGGCCGCATCGAGCAATTGTTTGCGGGCGGAACCTTGGAAACCTTTGCCGGGCCTTTGGAAATTTCGACGTTTCCGGCCTCTGCCGCCGGGCCTGATCTGCGCGAGGTGGTGCTCGGTTGCGAGGGCCGTTTCGGGATCATTTCCGAGGTCAAGGTGCGGGTCAGCGCATTGCCTGCTGATGAGCGTTTCTACGGCGTGTTTCTACCCAACTGGCCGCAAGCGCTAAGGGCGATCCGCCAATTGGCCCAGGCACGCGTACCGCTGTCGATGCTGCGCCTGTCCAACTCCGTGGAAACCGAAACGCAACTGGCGCTGGCCGGTCATCCGCAACAAATCGCCTGGCTGGAAAAGTACCTGAAGCTAAGGGGGGCGGCAGAGGGCAAATGCCTGCTGACCTTCGGCGTCACCGGTAATCGCCGGCAAAACGCGCTGTCGCTAAAACAGGCGAGACACCACCTCAAATCATTCGGCGGCGTCTTCACCGGCACCCTGCTCGGCAAGAAATGGTCGCAGAACCGCTTCCGTTTCCCCTACCTGCGCGAGAACCTGTGGAACGCCGGTTACGTGGTCGACACCCTCGAAACCGCCACCGATTGGAGCAACGTCGACAACCTGCTCAACCTCATCGAAACCAGCCTGCGCGAGGCATTGGCCGCCGAAGGGGAACGCGTGCATGTGTTCACCCATCTGTCCCACGTCTATGGCGAAGGCTCAAGCATCTACACCACTTACCTGTTTCGCCCGGCGGCGGATTACCCCGCGACGCTGGCACGTTGGAAAGCGCTCAAACACGCGGCCAGCCAGACCATCGTCGACAACCACGGCACCATCAGTCACCAGCACGGCGTCGGCAAGGATCACGCGCCGTACCTGCTGCGCGAGAAGGGCGCATTGGCGATGGATACCTTGCAGGCGCTGAGCAAACACTTCGATCCGGCCGGGCGCCTCAACCCCGGCACGCTGCTGCCGGAGTGACGGCCATGAGTCAGGATTGGAACGCCGCATGGCGCCAGCAGATTCTGCCGGCGCTGGCCGAGGAAACCTGGGATCTGATCGTCATTGGCGGCGGCATCAGCGGCGCCGGAATCCTGCGTGAAGCCGCGCGTCGAGGCTGGCGCTGTCTGCTGCTGGAACATCGTGATTTTGCCTGGGGCACCTCTAGCCGATCGTCGAAAATGGTCCATGGCGGTTTGCGTTACATCGCCAAGGGCCAGTGGCGCCTGACTCGTGATTCGGTGCGCGAACGTCAGCGCTTGCTCGACGAAGCGCCGGGGTTGGTCGAGCCGATGAGCTTTATGATGCCGCACTATCGCGGCGGCTTTCCCGGGCCTCGGGTGTTGGGTGGCTTGCTGAGCGTTTACGACGCCCTGGCCGGACGGCGCAGCCATCGCTTTCATGATGCGCAACAACTGCGTTATCTGGCGCCGGGTGTGAAGGAAAACGACTTGCTCGGTGGCACCTGTTTTGTCGATGCGCTGACCGATGATGCGCGGCTGGTGATGCGTGTGTTGAGCGAAGCGCGGGCCGATGGCGCTGTCGTGGTCAATGGCGTGCGCGTCGAACATCTGCTGCGTGAAAACGGCCGAGTGTGCGGCGTTGAAATCGAAGATTGCGAGGGCGGCGCTACCCTGCAATTGCGCTGCGGTGTGCTCGCTGTGGCGACTGGTGCGTGGGCTGAGCGTTTGCGGCCGACTGAGGCGCCGCGACAATTACGACCGTTGCGTGGCAGTCATTTATTGCTGCCGGGTTGGCGTTTGCCGGTGGCGCAGGCATTCACTTTTCTGCATGAGCGCGATCGGCGTCCGGTGTTTGTTTTTCCGTGGGAGGGCGCGACGGTGGTCGGCACTACAGACCTCGACCATCGCGACGATCTGGATCAGAGCGCGAGCATCAGCGCTGAAGAACTCGGCTATCTTCTGGCGGCCTGCACACAACAGTTTCCCGGCGCCGAAGTGAGCGCGGCGGATGTGTTGTCGACCTGGTCCGGCGTACGTCCGGTGGTGGGCAGCGCGGGTGCGCATCAAGACAAGCCGTCGAACGAAACCCGCGAGCATGTGCTGTGGCAGGAGCCCGGTTGCGTGACGTTGGCCGGCGGCAAGCTGACCACGTTTCGCCCGCAAGCCATCGAAGTGCTCAAGGCCTGCGCGAGCATGCTGGGTCGTCCTTTCATCGATGACGCCGCGCCAGTGTTTGCCGCTGTGCCTGCGCTGCTGATTGCTGAATTGAGCAGCCATCAGTGGCGACGTCTGGCCGGACGGCATGGCCGAGAACTGCCAAGGCTGGCGCAATTAATCAAAGAAATCGGCCACGCCACGGTCGGCGCCACGGACACCTTGTGGGCGGAATTGGCCTTCGCCTGTGAGACTGAAATGGTTCTGCACCTCGACGATCTGCTGCTGCGCCGCACGCGTCTAGGCCTGCTGCTGCCCCATGGCGGTGAAGATTATTTCACCGCAATGCGTCAACTCTGCCAGCCGCGACTGGGCTGGAGCGACGAACACTGGCAGCAAGAAATTCAGCGTTATCGGGCGTTGTGGCAACGCCATCACGGTTTGCCGGATGCCACGCCTTGATGCCCCTTGAAGAGAGCTCCATGGATAACCACCCGAACAAGCGTTACCTGCTGGCCATCGACAACGGCACCCAGAGCGTGCGCGCGCTGCTTTTCGATTTGCAGGGCAATCTGCTCGGCAAAGGCAAGGTCGAGTTGCAGGCGTATTACTCGACGCAGCCGGGCTGGGCCGAGCAGGATCCGGAGTATTACTGGGCGAAACTCGGCGAGGCGTGCCAGCAAGTGTGGGCGCAGACCGGCATTGATCGTTCGCAGATTGCCGGGGTGTCACTGACCACTCAGCGCGGCACGGTGATCAATGTCGATGCCGAGGGCAAACCGCTGCGTCCGGCGATTCTGTGGCTCGATCAACGGCAGAGCGAAGTCGAAGGCGGGATCAAAGGACCGTGGGGCTGGTTGTTCAAACTGGTCGGCGCGCAAGGCACCGTGGATTATTTTCGCGCTCAGGCAGAGGCGAATTGGATAGCAAAAAATCAGCCTGACGTGTGGGCGGCGACCGACAAGTTTTTACTGCTCTCGGGGTTTCTCACACATCGCCTTTGCGGGCGCTTTGTCGACTCGGTGGGTTGCTGCGTCGGCTATCTGCCGTTCGACTTCAAACGCCTGAAATGGGCTGCGCCGAGTGACTGGAAATGGCAGGCGCTGGCGGTGCGCCCCGAGCAATTGCCGAGCCTACAAAAACCCGGTGAAACCCTTGGCTACATCACCGCTGAAGCGGCTCGCCACACCGGCATTCCCGAAGGCTTGCCGCTGATTGCAGCGGGGGCTGACAAGGCTTGTGAAGTGGTCGGTGCCGGCGTGGTCGATGCGAGCACGGTGTGCCTGTCTTACGGCACTACGGCGACGATCACCAGCACCCGCTCGCGCTATCTGGAAATCGTCCCGTTGATTCCGCCGTACCCGTCAGCGGTGCCCGATCAGTTCAACTGCGAGGTGATGATTTATCGCGGTTACTGGATGGTCAGCTGGTTCAAGAACGAGTTTGGTCTACGCGAGATGCAGCAGGCCAAAGAGCAGGGCATTGAGCCTGAGCAGTTGTTCGATGCTTTGGTTGAGGCGGTGCCGCCCGGCTCGATGGGTTTGATGCTGCAACCGTACTGGTCGCCGGGGATTCGCGAGCCGGGTGTCGAGGCGAAGGGCGCGATGATTGGCTTCGGCGATGTGCACACCCGTGCGCATATTTACCGGGCGATTCTGGAAGGGCTGGCGTATGCGTTGCGTCAGGGTATGGAGAATATCGAGCGGCGTTCGAAGGTCTCGATCAAGCGGTTGCGCGTGGCGGGTGGTGGTTCGCAGAGTGATGCGGCGATGCAGCTCACGGCGAATATTTTCGGCCTGCCGGCGGAGCGTCCGCATGTGTATGAAGCGTCGGGTCTGGGCGCGGCGATTTGTTGTGCGGTGGGATTGGGGCTGCATGCGGATTTCCCCACGGCCATCGCGGCGATGACCCGGGTCGGCGCGGTTTTCACACCGCAGCCCGAGGCCCGGAAAATCTATGAGCAACTGTACAAAGAGGTCTACTTGCGCATGTACCGCCAGCTCAAACCGCTGTATCAAAGCATCCGCAAAATCACCGGATACCCCGCCTGAAAGAACACCATCAATCCCCTGTAGGAGCTGCCGAAGGCTGCGATCTTTTGATCTTGTTTTTTAAGATCAACGTCAAAAGATCGCAGCCTTCGGCAACTCCTACAGGGAGCGTATTGCGATTCGATGTGGCGCCATCGGAGAACTTTTCTGGTGAGATCGGACAGTGTCAGCGCCGGGGTCGGTTGTTAGGCTCATCCCCCACGGCACCTCCTATAAGAACGACAAGCAATGAAGCTGACCTTCCTCCTGTTGCTGCTTTGTGCAACCGCCCCGAGCGCCTGGGGCTGGTCGAACCATACGGTCGGCAGCTATCTGGCGTTGCAGGATCTGCCGGCGTTGCGTGATGCACCGCAGGTTGAAGTCGAGCCACTGGAACGGTTTCTCACCGAGCAATACCCGGCCGTGCTGGCGCTGCTGGAGCAACAGGAAACCTTCGCCCGCGCGCACTTCACTCAGTACCCGCCACGCCCCGACAATCTGAAACTGCCCGCAGTGCCAAGCGACAATCTGCGCCACGACTTCCTCACGGCGCTGCGCATCAATCCCGAAATACATCTGGCAATGGTCATCCAGCCATTGCCCGGCAAAGACCTGCCCGAGCGTGAGCACTTGCAGGCCAATCAAGTCATGGTCGAGCAAACCCTGTCACCGTGGAATCGCCAGCGTTTCATCGTCATCGCCGAGCACGAAAAAGTCGCAGCGCTGGCCGTGCTCGCCAGCGCCGCCGACGAACCGGATTACGGCCACGACATCAATCTGTTCAGCGACAACCCCGGCGCAGTCGGCGCGGTCTATGGCTTCGGCCCGCAGCCGTTCGGCGACGCGCGTTTCCAGTACAGCTCGCAGGCGCCGTTCCACATGGGCTTCTTCCATGAAAGCGCGGTGGTGTATGCCGCTGCTGGTTTCCTTGAACGCAGTTGGCCGGACTGGCGCGCCTATCAATACATGGGCCTGGCGCGATTGGCGTTTGCCAGCGGTCATCCGTATTGGGGTTATCGCTTTCTTGGTTGGGGCCTGCACCACATTCAGGACCTGACCCAGCCGTATCACGCCAAGCCGTTGCCCGGTGTCGACCTGGCCAGTCTTCTGTTGCTGGAAGGCAAGGCAATCGCCGGTTTCGCTGAGGACAAACAAGCCTCGATCGAACGCGTCGCCACCCGGCACATGGAAGTGGAGAAGTATCAGTCGACCTGGCTGCGTCGCGTACTGCGCGCCGGTCAGCCGCACCCGATGCTGGCGGCTTACGCCGATGTGGCTCAGGACAAAACCTACCCGCCGTACTCGGTCGACTACCTGCGCGAAGTGGTCAGTGCCGAGTCGGTCAACGATTCCGCAGCGTTCGACGAGGCCATCGGCCAGTGGCTGGAAACCGCGCCCGTCAGCAGTGATTTCAGCAGCGGCAATCAACTTCATAGCGAAGATTTCGATCACCCGGCACTCAATCAGCAACTGTTCAAGTTGCTAGGGCATTTCGGCGCGCACAGCCGGATTTACGTCAGCGCGGGATTGGCGCCGTAGCGCGGTAACGAACACCAAAACAATAAAAACAGGGAAGGAGGAACACATGATCAACTCTCGATTGCGCCTGACGGGCGCCGCGCTCCCCGGTGTCGGCCTGGCCGGGCTGCTGCAGTTGTGCGCAGTCGATGCGGCGCACGCGGTGGAGTTCAGCCTGATGGACAAGCAGGTCACCGGCTCCCTCGACACGACCTTGTCCTACGGTCGTTTGTGGCGGGTGCAGGGCCGCGACAAGACTAACGATGACGTCAACACCAACGACGGCAATCGCAACTTCGACACCGGGCTGGTTTCCGAGGTCTACAAGATCACTTCCGAGCTTGAAGCCAACTATCAGAATTACGGTGTGTTCGTGCGCGGCACCGCGTTCTACGACACGCAACTGATGGACAAGCGCAACGACTACTACGACAACAACAGCCCGTCGCAACCGAGCCAGAGCTACCCGCAGGACGACCATTTCACCAGCCAGACCCGCGATATCGCCGGCAGCCGCATCGAGATGCTCGACGCCTATGTGCATGGTAGTTGGGACGTTGCGCAGATGCCGGTGACCGCGCGCATCGGTCGGCAGGTGTTCAACTGGGGCGAGGGGATTTTCTATCGCGGCGGGATCAACACCACCAACCCGGTGGACGCCGCCAAGTACCGCTTGCCTGGCGCGGAAGTGAAGGAAGTGCTGGTGCCGGTCGAGGCGCTGAGCTTCAACATCGGCCTGACCGACTCGCTGACCATGGAGAGTTTCTACCAGACCAACTGGAAGGAAACCCGCATCGATCCGGTCGGCACCTTCTACTCGCAAACCGACTTGTTCGCTGACGGTGGCAACACCGGTTACAACAACTTCAGCGGCACAGCGCTCGACACGCCGGTTCCGGGGTTTGGCAACGTCATCGGTTTGTACAGCGCGTTGGGCAATAACCCGTTACTGAGCTCCGCCCTGCAAACCACTGGCCTGTACGCCAACGGCGTCACTCCGGCCTACGGCAACACACTGAAAGTGGCGAGCATCGGCAAGGACTACAACGCGCGCAACGATGGCCAGTTCGGCTTTGCCTTTCGCTACATCGCCGAACAACTGAACAGCACCGAGTTCGGTTTGTACATGGTCAATTACCACGCCAAGGAACCGACCATCGCGGCGGATCTGGGCGGGTACAAAGGCATCGACATGGATGCGCTGACTAACCTGTTGTCCGGTGTCGCTGGCAGTCAGGCCGGGGCGCTGGCCAACGGTCTGGCCACGGCGGATGTGATGGGCAATATCCAGGCGCATCGGCGTTACGCCGAAGATATTCGCATGTACGGCTTCAGCTTCAACACCACGTTGGGTGAGGCGTCGGTGTTCGGTGAAATTGCCTATCGGCCGAACCTGCCGATCGGCGTTGCAGCGACCAACGATTTGATTGGCGACCTGGCCAACGGCGCAGCGGCAGCGGTGACCGGCAAGTCGATCAACGTCGGCGGGCAGATGGTGACGCTCGACAGCCAGATCAATAACGCCGAGCGTGTGGAAGCGTTCAACACCTCGCTGGGGACCATCTACAACTTCGGCCCCACGGCTTCGTTCGACTCGCTGTTCGGTATCTTCGAACTGGCCTCCGAACACCTGCGCGGCAGCAGTCTGCAGTACACCGCTTATGACGGCAGCCGTCGCTTTTACGCGGGCACCGGTAACTATTCCTATGTGTCCGGCGGTGATCGCGACGATCAGGTCAACCGCAATTCCTACAGTTACACGGCGATGCTCAATGGCACCTGGAACGACGTGTACGCCGGGGTCAACGTCTCGCCCTATATCGTTTACAAGGACGATTTCGAGGGCAACAGCTATCAGGCCGGCAACACCATCGAAGGTCGCAAGGCCTACACGCTGGGGATCAAGGCCAACTACCAGAACAAGCTCGAAGCCGAGTTGCAGTACACCGAGTTCTATGGCGGCGGGCAAAACAACGGCATTCGCGACCGCGACAACGTCGGGTTCAACCTCAAGTATTTCCTTTGATACCCAGACCACAGGCGCCCCCCCTGTAGGAGTGAGCCTGCTCGCGATAGCGAATTTTCAGTCGCTGTAGGTGTTGTCTGACACACCGCTATCGCGAGCAGGCTCACTCCTACAGGGGATCTACGGTGATTTTCAGACCTCACTCCCGTTTCGGAGATCGATCATGTTTCACACTTCAAGATTGACCAAAGCTTCGCTAGGGCTTGTTTTAGGCCTTGCCGCCAGCACCGCTCTGGCCGCCATTACCCCACAACAAGCCGAACAACTGAAAACCACGCTGACCCCCATGGGCGCCGAGCGCGCGGGTAACGCCGCCGGCACTATTCCCGCGTGGACTGGCGGCATCACCCAGGCGCCGGCCGGCTACAAACCCGGCCAGCATCACCCCGATCCCTACGCGGCAGACAAACCGCTGTTCACCATCACCAAAGCCAACCTCGACCAGTACAAGGCCCACCTCAGCCCCGGTCAGATCGCCCTGTTCAACAGCTACCCCGACACCTTCCAGATGCCGATCTACCCATCCCGCCGCTCCGGTTCAGCACCGCAATGGCTGTACGACAACACCCTCAAGAATGCGACCTCAGCCAAATTGCTCGAAGGCGGCAGCGGCTTCTCCGATGCCTACGGCGGCGTACCGTTCCCGGTGCCCAAGGACGGCGTTGAAGTGCTGTGGAACCACATCACCCGCTATCGCGGCATCTACGTCGTGCGCCGCGCCTCCGAAGCACCGGTGCAGCGCAACGGCAGCTTCGCGCTGGTGACCTCGCAGCAGGAAGCGCTGTTCAACTACTACCGCCCGAACGGCCAGTTCGCCGACCTGAAGAACATCCTGTTCTACTACCTCGCCTTCGTGAAAAGCCCGGCGCGACTGGCCGGCGGTGCCGCCCTCGTGCACGAAACCCTCGACCAACTCAAAGACGCACGCCAGGCCTGGATCTACGACGCCGGCCAACGTCGCGTGCGCCGCGCACCGAACCTCGCCTACGACACGCCAATCGCATCCTCCGATGGCCTGCGCACCGCCGATGACACCGACCTGTTCAACGGCTCACCGGATCGCTACGAGTGGAAGCTCAAGGGCAAACAGGAAATCTACATCCCCTACAACAACTACAAAGTCGCCAGCCCCGAGGTGAAATATGCGCAACTGCTCACCCCGGGCCACCTCAACCCGCAATACACCCGCTATGAACTGCACCGGGTCTGGGTGGTGGAAGGCAACCTGAAACCGGGCTCGCGCCACATCTACTCCAAACGCGTGCTGTTTCTCGATGAAGACAGCTGGGGCGCCGCACTGGTCGATCAGTACGATGGGCGAGGGGAGTTGTGGCGCGTGTCGATGGCCTACCTGAAAAACTTCTACGACCTGCCGACCACGTGGAGTGCGCTGGACGTGTTCCACGACTTGCAGGCGCGTCGTTATTACGTGCAGAACCTTGATAACGAAGAAGCGGAGACTGTCGATTTCGCGCAGCCGGTGCCGGAGGATGCTTATTTTATGCCGTCGGCGTTGCGGCAGCGTGGGACGCGGTGATGGCTGAAGTTTAAGTCCGCACCACTGACAGAAAAAAGCCCGAAGCCACTGATACATTTGGCTTCGGGTTTGTTCTGTGGAGCTAAATATATCTACTTTACAGATATCTGTATTTGAGATAATTTGGGCGCATGTAGGGATACCAGAACCGAAAATTGTATGAGAGTGATCACAAAAGCGGCGGTTGCGCGGGCCATTGAGACTCATGGCCAGTGGAGAGATCCTCTCACCTTGTGGCTAACCATCTTCGACAGAGCATCGCTGCGCTTCGAGTCGTTTGAGAAGCTTCGTCAAGACTGGGCCAGCGCCTCAGGTTGGAACGTTGATCGTATCCCTCACTCGAAGCTGAGGCTGACGAGCAAGAAAGGTCCGCTTGATATTTACGTTTTTGATATCAAGAAAAACGAGTGCCGTGTCATTACGTGGATCAACACGAAGACTGGCACTATCTATATCAAGGACATTCTTCCCCATGCCGGATATGACAAATGGTGGAAGGGTGATGTCAAGTAGTTGGCCAGAATGAAATACGCTATTTATGTTTAACGAAAATAAAGGTGATCTCAATGAAGCGTAATAAAGTCGAAGCGACAGGACTGGATTCCTTCATAGCCGATATTTCACCCATGCTTGAGGGGCTGGGCGATCAGCTAGCGACTTTGTCCAAGTTGTTGTCTGCCTGCCATGATCCGATAAAAAATGATGACGATCTGCAAGTGCGAATGGCCCTGATTGATGAGCTATATTCCCACGCGAACACCGAGGATCATGCTGCGGCACGGTTTGCGGAGTTTGTGGCTGATCGGGTTTATGAGTACGAAAATGAAACGGTGTTGATTGCTTATTCGTCCCAATCTGAAGCGCTGGCGTTTCTGCTGTCGGAAAGAGGCGTTAAACAGAAGGACTTGTCTGAGATCGCAACTCAGAGTGCTGTTTCAGAGATATTGAATAACAAGCGAAAAATGACCGTTGCTCAGATAAAGGGATTCGCCGAGTTCTTTAAAGTGCCAGTCGAGTTTTTTATGCACGGTGTGGTTTGACGCTAAGCGGTGAAAGGCCTGACGCAATCGCGGGCAAGCCCGCTCCCACACGTCATGAGTCGAACACAACATCTGTGAACGACTCAAAACCCTGTGGGAGCGGGCTTGCCCGCGATTGGTTTTTGGCTTCAGCGCTATAAGAAGATCAAACGCGGAAGTGGCTGACCATCTGCTGCAACTGACCACCCAAACGCGCCAGTTCAACGCTCGACGCTGCCGTCTCATCACTCGCCGCTGCGGTCTGTTCCGACACGTCGCGTACGTTGATGATGCTGCGGCTGATCTCTTCGGCCACGGCGCTCTGCTGTTCAGCCGCTGCGGCGATCTGCTGGTTCATCGACTGGATGTTCGACACCGTACGGGTGATGTTTTCCAGCGATGCGCCGGCCTTGCGCGTCAGAGCGACGCTGCTGTCGGTCAGGGCGCGGCTGTTGCTCATTACCGCTGAAACCTGCTGGGTGCCGTTCTGCAGACCGGCGACCAGGCCTTCGATTTCCTCGGTGGATTTCTGCGTACGCTGCGCCAGGCCACGCACTTCATCGGCGACCACGGCGAAACCACGACCGGCTTCACCGGCACGCGCGGCTTCGATCGCAGCGTTGAGGGCCAGCAGGTTGGTTTGTTCGGCAACGGCCTTGATCACGTCCATGACGCTGCCGATCTTGTCGCTTTCCTGTTGCAGCACGCTCATGGCTTCGGTGGAACGCACTACTTCGCTGGCCAGACGTTCGATCTGCGCGATGGCTTCGTTGACCACTTTGTCACCTTCACGGGCTTCGCCGTCAGCGGCGGCAGCAGCTTGCGAGGCTTCTTCGGCGTTGCGCGCGACTTCCTGCACGGTGGCGGTCATCTCGTGCATGGCGGTGGCGACCTGATCGGTCTCGACTTTCTGGCTGTTCACACCGGCGCTGGTCTGCTCGGTGACGGCCGACAGTTCTTCAGCGGCGCTGGCAATCTGGGTGACGCCGTCGCGGATACCGCTGATCAAGTCACGCAGGGTCACACCCATGCGGGCGATGCCTTGTTGCAGCACGCCGAGTTCGTCGCGGCGGGTGACGGTGACGTTCTGGGTCAGGTCGCCGCTGGCGATGCGCTCGACCACGGCCAGGGTTTCTTGCAGCGGACGGGTGATCTGACGGGTGATGATCACCGCAGCAATCACGCCAACCAGCAATGCCAGCAAGGTGCTGATCAGCTGGAAGGTACGCGCCTGAGCGCTTTCGATGTCGCGACGGTCGAGCTGGATCTGATACAGCTGCTCGCTCGTAGTGACGATGGCGGCGCCCTGATCAGTCATTTCCTTACGCGCCTGCACGGCGTCGGTGTTGGCATTTTTATACGCCATCAACGCGCTGCGATAGTTGACCAGTGCGGTTTCCAGCTGACGCAGGGCGTCTTGCTGAGAGTCGGCGAAATGCACGTTCAGTTGCTTGAGGCTGGCAATGGCGGCGTCAATCTGGCCGATGGCTTTCTGCTCGGTTTCGGCGTTGGTGGTGGCGGTGTAACCGCGCACTTCGTAACGCGCGAGGATGAACGCTTCTTTGGCGGCGGTGATCGCCTGGAACTGTTCGAAACGCTGCTCGCTCATGTCCATCTGCTGCACGCGTTTGCTGATCGATTCGATCTGGTTGTATGCGGTCTCGGCACTCACGCTCATGCTGTCGCGGGCGCTGTTGCCGGTGCGATAGGCGTTACGCATTTTGTTCAGCGACGTCTGGTATTCAGCGATGGTCGCTGCCTGCTCCTTGAGCAGTTTGACGTTTTCCGGGCTCTTGAAGCTGTTGATCAGCTTCTGTTGCTGCGCGGCGAAGCTTTCGAGGGTGGTCTGCACATTCTGCGCGGCGGTTTCATCGCCATTGGTCAGCATGTACTGCAGGCGCACTACGCGCAGTTTGGTCAGGCCGGCGTTGAGCTGGGTGATGTCGCTCATCCAGTTGCTGCGGTCGATCAGGCCACCGAGGCTGGTCCAGCCTGTCAGGGCCAGCACGCAGGTCAGGGCCAGCACGAGGCCGAAGCCCAGGCCCAATTTCATGTTCACGCTGATGTTGCCGAACCAGCTATTCATCAAAAATCCTCCAGAAACGTTGGGTTTCTTGTCGTCAGTTAGGCTGGAAGATTGTTGTTTTTTTGAGCCAGCAAGGGTGTTAGCAGGTTTGTATCGGCCGCATTTCCCAGAGCTGAAAGGATTTTGTCCTACGGAATTTGTAACATCGGATCCCAAGACTTTTTTCACATGGGTTTCACTGGCTGCCCACGCCCGCCTCTGTACCTTCGCCGCATCGAATGAACCCGTGATGCAGAGTGGCGAGGCGGTTTTTGTGGAATTGAGACTGAGTCTGTTCGGCGTCAAACGCTCGATCGATCTGAGCTTTTTGGCGCGTTTTCGCAACACTTGGGTGGTGTTGGCGGCATCGGTATTGGTGATGCCACTGACCCTGTGGTTGCTGGCGCCGGCGGCGGTGCCGGACCTGGCCCACGGCAACGTGGCGGGTGCGCAAGCGTTGGCGACGGGCTGGGCCAAGGGCGAGATGATCGTGCTGGTGCGTCACGTCGAGCGCTGCGATCACTCTAAAGCTGCCTGCCTGAGTGGCAACGACGGCATCACCGATCGCTCACGCAGTGTCGCGGTGGCGGTCGGTGCACAGTTCGAACAACTGGGCCTGAACAACGCCGACATTTATAACAGCCCGTCGATGCGCACGGTGCAGACCGCCGGTTACATGTTCAACCATGCCGCCAGCGGTGACGATTGGTTGATCAACTGCCGTGGGCGCATGTTGCAGGATGCGCTGGCCCACAAGCTGCCCGGTCGCAATCTGGTCCTGGTGACCCACAGCGAATGCATGGCGCAAATCGAGAAAGATCTCAAAGTGCCGACCTCGGACATGGGTTATGGCTCGTCATTGTTTGTTTCCGCTGCCAGCCCGGCGGCTCCCAAGATGCTCGGCTTTATTGAAGCCTCCGACTGGCGCACGGTGAATAGCCGATGAAATCCCGCTTCTACGCTTACAACTTTGGTATTCCGCTGGCCTGTGCGGCGCTGGTGTTCCTGATGTTCGACATGACCAAGATCGACATCGCCTTCAGCAACCTGCTGTTTGATCCGCTGACGCAGACCTTTCCACTCGACAAAATCCACTTTTTTGAAAAGCTCACCCACAAATGGGCGCGGATCATTCCCAACTGGACGGCAGAAATCGCCCTGATCGGCGCGCTGCTGTCGCTGGTCTGGCCGTTGGTCAAGCCGCACAAGCGACCGCGCCTCGGCGCAATGCTTGAGCGCAGTAAAGTCGCGCCAGTGCTGCGATTTGCCGCTGATTATCGTAGGGATTTTCTGTTTGTGGTGGTCGCATTTGCGGTCTGCACCGGGGTGATTCATTTCCTCAAATCCCACACCAGCGTTTACTGCCCGATCGAGACCACGCTGTACGGCGGGAAAATGGCCCACATTGAGTGGTACAGCAATTTTCAACTGTTCCATGAAGCCGGGAGTGGCCGGTGCTGGCCGGGTGGTCATGCGTCGGGCGGCTTCACCATGCTGGCGCTGTATTTCGTGGCGCGACGTTATCAATGGCGTTTTTCCAGTGCCATCTTGTGGGGCTCGCTGTTGCTGGGGTTCGTTTATGGCACTACTCGCGTCCTGCAGGCTGGCACTACATGTCCCACACGTTCTGGGCCGGAATCTTCGTGTGGCTGGCGTGTTTACTGACGGCGTTGGCCTTCTACGGACGCGCGCGACTGGATGTGCCGGTGCTGGGCAAGCGCGCACAGAAAGCTTTCAGTGCGCAGCCTGAGGTCTCTCTCTGAACCCGTTCAAATGAAATGAAAACCCGCCATCACGGCGGGTTTTTTATGGGCCTGCGCAGGTCTCAATAGCCGACGAAGTAATACGCCTGTCGTCCGACCATCATGGTCTTGAGCACTTTCAGTGGGGCGGCGGGTTCGCTGTCGCCGGCCATCACCACGACATGGGATGGCGAGGCCGCGAGGAAATCTCGCAACTGCACTTCGGTATCCAGGCCTTTGAGCACTTGCTGGGTATAGAAGACCGTAGCGCCACCGACCCGCTCATTGGCCTGAAACAGCGCGACTTGATGCCCAGCGGTTTGCAGCGTCTGAATTTCAGCGCTCAACGGCAGGAACGAAAGCTTTTTGTCGGCGTGGGGCAGTGCCCACTGCGCGGCGGCGAGGTAACTGCCAATCACTAGCGTGAGCACACCGACTGCCAGTGTCTGACGCTGCCGGGCGATTCGGCCTACGAATCCATTACCGGATTCATACTGCTTCAAGCGCTCGAACAGCACGCCTGCATACTCCGCTGCGATCACCGCGGCGGCCGGTGTCATCGACATCAGATACACCGTGCGTTTGCTCGACGCCAACGTCAGCATGATGAATTGCGCCACGATCCACAGGCTGAAAAACAGCAGGTAACGGTCGGCCTTCAATTGTTTGCGGAAATGCCAGAGCCCCAGGTACACCAGAATATTCCATGGCAGAAAGGCTTCCGGCAGTTTGGCCAGGTAGTAATAGAACGGTTCATAGTGCCCGGCTTCGACGAACGAACCGCTGAAGCGCCCGACGCTGTTGGTCAGCAGCACCTCTTTGACGGCCTGCGCACCGCCGTGCTGGAAGAGGATGACGAGCCAGATCAGCAGCGGAATCAAACCGACCAGTGTCAGTAAACCCGGGCGTAACCAGTCGGCGATTTTCAGGCGCTTGTCCATCAGGTTGTCGGCCAGCAGATAGGCGAAAATCACCACGCCCGGCATGGCCAGCCCCAGCACACCCTTGCTCAATGTAGCGATGGCGATCCCAACGACAAACAACAGCGAGTTGCCCGCGGTCGACGCCCGTTGCGCCTGGAAAAAGGCCAGCAGCGCGGTGGTCACGCCGAGGGCGAGCAACGCGTCCTCACCGACCCCGCGCACGTTGCTCCAGTAACTGGCCATGGTCGCGAGCAGAATGCCTGCGGTCCAGGCAATCATTTTCGGCCGCTCGAAACGCCGCAACATGCCGTACAGCAGCATCACGCTGAGCAAACCCGCCACCGCCGACGCCAGCCGCACGGCCCACGGTGAAACGCCGAACACACGCATGGCGCCAGCATCCAGCCACAGGCTTAACGGTGGTTTTTCCAGAAACGGTTCACTAAACAGACGAGGTGTCACCCAGTCGTCGTCCAGATGCATCTCCATGGCGATGCCAGCCACGCGGGCCTCGGTGGAGCCTTGCAATTGATGGCCGCCCAATGCGAAGAAAAACAGCAGGGCGGCAAGCAGAAACAGCGAAGTGACGGCACGCGACATGGGGTTCAGGCAACCGGAAGGGGCGGGAGGCCTGAGCATACGTCGGCAATCCTGAACAAATTGTGAAGCTAGGCCAGTTGTCGTGACCAACGCTTCTCCGGCGTTTCGAACAGCGGATTGACCAGCGCCGTCAGCACGTGATCCTGCCAGCGCCCGGCAATGTTCAGATACGCCTTGGCGTAACCCTCACGTTCGAAGCCCAGGCGTTCAAGCAAGCGCTCACTGCGCTCGTTGCCGGGAATGTAGTTGGCCATGATCCGATGAAGGTTCTGGGTATCGAACATGTAAGCGATGCCAGCCTCTAGCGCTTCCTGCATCAAGCCCTGACCCTGTTGGGCCTCATCGATGTGATAACCCAGATAACACGCCTGAAAGGCACCACGAATGATGCCGCTGAAGTTGCACGCGCCGATCATCTGCTGGCCATCCGGCGTCAACAGCGCAAAATGCATGGCCAGCCCGGCCTCGAATGCGCTGGCCTGTATTTCAAGGCGCCGGCGAATCTGCTCGGTGGAAAAATATTCAGTGGTGCGGATCGGAGACCATGGCGCGAGGTGGCGCTGGTTGCGTCGGTAGAACTCGCTTTCCAGCTCGGCCTGCTCCGGTGAAAGTATCGCGAGCGTCAGGCGTTGGCAGGGCAGGGTCAACAGCGGCATCGGGCGCTCCGGCTTGTGGGATCTGCAGGCAGAGTCGCGCAATCACCGGGGTTACGGCAAGTCGTGGCGAAGCAGGTGTTTTGTTTCAGGCAAAAAAAAGCCCGCAGGAGCGCGGGCGAACCGTAGTTTCTTGAATGAGCGAGCGGACTGTACAAGGGTTGGCCGCGCAGCTGCAGTGAAGAAAAATTCATCTCGATGGGCGGCCCCAATGCAGTCCGATGCGCAACCGAGCGCCGGGGTTTCGCCCGTCAATGGCGGGTTTCAGGCCCGGTAGTGTTCAGCGGTTTCTGCGGATCAAGATTGTCCCGTGCCCGACAAATCAGGATCTCGGCCAGTGCGCTCAATTGCTTCATGGCCACCGCCACATGGCGTTTTGAGCCGTCGAACTCATCGGCAAAGGTTGCGCTGATGGCCGCGAGGGAATCGAGGATCTCGCTGGCGTGGGTGAGCAGGGTCAGGGTGTCGACATCGTCGCGCACCCTGATGAGTTGATTGAGCGGGATGCTACGGCGCCGTTTGTGCGCTTCGCTGTGTGCGCTGTTATTCGATTGCGGTTGGGTGCTGGACGTTGGCGCGTCGGACGGTGCCGGGCCAACCAGCGAAAGACGGGGAATTTTCTTCATGACGTAGCTCCGTGGAGTGAACATTCACTGCAATTGCGGCTGCCAAACCGTCCGCTGGATGGCAGTGGTCGTGGAGCGTAACGCCCTGAGGAACTGTGCACCAGTTCATCAAAGTCGACGCGTGTTGCAGGAATTTTCCTAGGACGTTCGATGTGGGAAGGCGGGCGTGGCGATAAAACCAAACGGCAGTCGCGGTGATCACGGATAGTCATTTCAAGACGTGTGGTCCGGACGGGAACTCAATACTCCGCCACCTTATCTCCGCGCAGAACCCACCCGGCTTCGCCCGTCACCAACGTGTATTGAACCTGGCGCATCTTCCCCGTGCGGCCTGCGCCTGCGTCAGTGCTGTCATATATCGGGAAGCGCTGCACCAAGGCGTTTTCCACCACCGCAAACGAATCCTCGCCCTGATAGCCCTCGGCGATTTTCGGATTGTCGCTGACCGGGCGCAGGTAGATTTCGCTCAGGGATTTCTTGTTGTTGGCTGAATAGGCAATCAGCTCGCCCGGCATGCCGCGTCCGGGAATGCGGGTGAAAACGTAGATTTCGGGCGAGCCGTCGTTGTTCAGGTCGCCAATCTCGGCGCGAACGATATCGCCCTTGAGCGGCCGGGTGATCGCGCTGTTGTCGATTTCCAGGCCTTTGGGTTCAATGCGCAAAACGGCTTGGCCATCGCCCTGTTCACGGCTGACATGAAAGCGGATGCCCTGCAATTCCAATGTCTGCTCGAACGGTTTCGTCCCGTCCACCGCATCGGCAGTGGCGAGCCTCAGAGACAACGCATAGTTGGCGACTTCATTGCGCCGTGCCGCATTGCGCATGAGGTATACCTGAACGGTGTACTCGCCATCGGAAGGTAAGGTGCCGGAAAAGTGATTGCCCATGATCGAGCCGTTGAACAGTGCGTAATCCGCGCCCTTGGCAGTAATATTGAAGTAAGCGGAGGTGTTGGATGGTTTGAAATCGACGGTGAGCATCTGGCCGGTCCTGGCGTTGAATCGGTACTCCGCCGTTTGGTCACCCTTGATCGACTGTTTGCGCTGGACGCTGTCGGCGCTGGTTGTGAAAGCGATCGGTTCGACGCGCACAGCGCCAGCATCTGCTGCGTGGACAGGCAGGGAAATCAGTGCCGCCAGTGTGGCGGCGATCCAGATCTTCATCTTCAACTCCATTCATCTCGATGTTTGCAGCATAGAGGCTGCGTCGAGCCAGCGTCCTGGATTGCGCGGATTAAATGTTGCTGGATTTGAGCGTGTGCTTAAAGGGGCGGCCAGCGTTGGATGTTCGATCCATCAGGAAACCGTTCACATAATTCTCACCTGAGTTCTGCCATGATTATCACCGGCATTCCATCAGCCCGAGCGAGTGATTTCGTCATGAATGTGAGCGTGCTCTACGCGTTGGTTGCGGCAGCATTGTTTGGCGCCAGTACGCCACTCGCCAAGCTGTTGGGGGTACAGATTTCACCGATTCTATTGGCCGGGTTGCTCTATCTGGGCAGCGGGCTGGGTCTGACCGTCCTGCGTTTTGCCCGCGATCGAGGCTGGCAGCGCTCCGGACTCGGCACCGGCGAATGGCCGTGGCTGGTCGGCGCCATCGGCTTCGGCGGTGTGCTGGCGCCGGTGGCATTGATGTTCGGTTTGACCAGAACGTCCGGCGCGAGCGCGTCACTGATGCTCAATCTGGAATCAGTGCTCACGGCACTGTTGGCGTGGGTCGTGTTCAGGGAAAACGCCGATCGGCGGATCGTGATCGGCATGCTCGCCATCGTGGCCGGCGGTGTCGTGTTGTCATGGCCGCAGGAGGCCGTGTCGGCGCAGGACTGGACAGGGCCGCTCGCCGTCGCCTTCGCCTGCTTTTGCTGGGCCATCGACAACAACCTCACGCGGAAAGTCTCTGCCTCGGACGCACTGTTCATCGCCGGCAGCAAAGGCCTGGTCGCCGGTCTGGTCAACTGCGGCCTGGCCTTGCTCATCGGCACGCAAATGCCTGCGGCCACCACGCTGGTGCCCATCCTGCTGGTCGGATTTCTCGGCTACGGCGTCAGCCTGGTGATGTTCGTCCTCGCCCTGCGCGGGTTGGGCAGTGCGCGCACCGGCGCGTACTTTTCCACCGCGCCGTTTCTGGGCGCAGCGATCTCGATTCTGCTGCTGGGCGAGTCGGTATCGCTGATGTTCCTGCTCGCTGCCGCGTTAATGGCCGTGGGGGTATGGATTCATCTGATGGAGAACCATAGTCATGAGCATCAGCACGAACGGCTCGAGCATGAGCATCGTCATACACACGACGAGCATCATCAGCATGCGCACGGGTTTGAGTGGGATGGAACGGAGCCGCACAGTCATCCGCATGTGCATACGCCGATGCGTCACCGGCATGCGCATTTTCCGGATGTGCATCATCGGCATGAGCATTGAGGTGTGTGGGGAGGGATTGGTTTTTGGCGGTAGGGGCTGGATGGGACGGCCAGATGCGACAAAGCCCGCACTTGGCGGGCTTTGTCGTTGAGAGTTGGTGGGCCGGGGTAATCTGACTTCAGATTCTATCCTATTGATTATTATCGTTAACTTTCGTTTTCTATTTTGCTTGGAATACCAATGGGAATACCTCACGAGATAGCCATGCTCTGGCCAGTCGCTTGTAATCGATTTTACACCGTTGCTTCTCATCTATGATCAGGGGGGATCTTCCTGCCGCTGTCGGGACACAGGTTACGCTTGATAAGAGGCTGAAGGTGGTGACTGGCAGAAACCGGCCAAAAGCTCCCGTCGCATTCGGTAGAAAACGACCTAATGCTGTCATTCCAAAAGTCTACGAAAGCGGGTGGGATGCAGTACGTCCCTGACGGACTACGTTGGATAGCGCGATATCCAATCGGCAGCCCGCTACATCGAGAGTGAGACACCATTCGGCGATTGTTCGCGCCAATGCGTACGAAGAGAGCATTAGCACCAATTCATGCCGTTTGTGGTTCGACGGCTCGCGGCGAAAAATGATAAGCATCGGCCAGTTGAAGCTTGGACCTAAGAGCAGGCTGTCTTTACATTCGGCTCGGATATATTACTCTTGCGCTGCGCCTCAGGAAAGCTAGAACTCCCCAGGCTTTAGCTTAGTGAATATCAGGGTTGGGAATGACTAATACAGTTCTTTATGGAAATGGCCTAAACAGGCTTTCAAATAATGCCGTTAGTTGGAATGACTTACTGGATGAGCTCAAGGGTTCAAATGGTTTTGATAACGGTCGACTGCCATATACCATGGTGTATGAAAGAATCTTTATGGGGAAGCATAAGGCGAACGAGAAAGATAAATTCGATGAGTTGGATCTGAAAATAAAAATCGCTAGCTCTCTTGCGGAGCAGGAGTCGAATGAAATCTTCGAATTGCTAGCGGGTATGGATTTTGAAAACTATCTTACGACAAATTATGACTATGCTTTCGAAAAAGCGATCGGTGTACTGCCGGAAATATTAAGCACTGAAGACATCTACAGCTTGCGAAGGAAACGTAGGTATAAGATTGGTAATGACGTAAAGCAACTTTGGAATATTCATGGTGAGATTGATAATCCCAAGTCAATTATGCTTGGCTTAGATCACTACTGCGGGTCCTTAAGTAAAATAGATTCGTATGTCAAAGGCACCTACAAGCACTCTGTTGACGGGAAACCGATCCAAGTTGCGCCAATGAAAGATAAGCTGAGGGATCAAGAGTTTTGTCACGCCTCTTGGGTGGATTTATTTTTTTCCTCAGATGTTCATATAATCGGTTTCGGCATGGATTATAGCGAGACAGATCTATGGTGGCTTTTAAATAAAAGAGCTCGGTTCGCTGCCGAAAATCTCGTAAAAAACGAAATATATTTTTACTCTCACTACTTGGATGATGAGAAAAAAGGCTTGCTGGAGTCCTTTGGTGTTAATATTGTACTCGCAGAAATTTGTAGTGGCGATTATAAAAGTATGTATAGGGCCACCATTGAAAAAATGCTTCCTCCGTCGGTTTCGGTGCGAGCGGCATAGTAATCATGGGCGCCGACTTTCTCAGGATTAAGTATTAAGTATCGAATTAGATTGATATCGCTTATCACCCGGTCTCTAATAGAGTTATGATGACGAGATCGGTCGAGGTATGGGGATGGTAATGATTCAAGGGGCTTTATAATGTCCCTAGCGTCCTAAATGTTCTTTATTTTTGCTTGCCCACGCAGAGTAGGCTTGTCTATTGCGTGCATATGTTGGCGTCATTGTGAGCCACTGTTTATAGCGTAGCCTTTTATGTGAGGCGCTAGGTCAATAGGCTCTTAAGAGATACTCAAATGGTCGATAAAACGCACATCTGTGAGCTTTGTGCTAGTGATAACGAATTGAGATTAGAGATTCAAGAGAGGGGTGTCCGTGCTAAGCTTTGCCCGACTTGTAAGAGAAAAGGTGTCCGAACTCTTAGCGCAGAGGACAGAAGGGTCAAGCAAATAGTTAGAGCGCTAATTAGAGTTAATTATTCCGAATGGCATTACAATGATCATATTGGAGGAAGTTCGCTCTACAATTTGATGTCTAAGGGTGAAGTGGTATTTAGTTTTGACAAAGATATTGATTTCCCTCTTCCTGATGAGGTTTGGGGTGCAATTGAGCAGGATCTAGGATGGTACCCAGAGTCTGAAGAAGATATTGCTCTAGGAGGAGGCTATTGGGATGGTAGTATTCTTGATGCGATACGAGGAAATCATAGTGGTTTTGTGAATGGACTGGTAAATAAAGCATTGCAAAATAACCATTTTGAAGTAGAGCCAGCAGTAAGAGAGAAGCTCAAGACTCTTTCTTCTTACCTTGTTCAGGCTATTCCAGCGGGAGCAGAATATTTTCGAGGTCGTGTTGGTGTTAGCTCGCGGCTTTCCCCTGTTTTTATAGAGCCTGGCTATCCGCCAGAATATAAGTATCAGGCTTACCAGTCAGCGGATATTGATCGCCCACCATTGCATCTGGCAACTGAGGGACGATTCAATCGCACTAGAGTTTCGGTTTTGTACTTGGCGTCTGACTCCAGTACTGCTGTGTCTGAACTTCGCCCAGATCCTGGACATCTTGTTTCAATTTCAAAATTTCGTTCCGTTCGCGACCTTAAGATCGCAAATTTTGCAAGTTTTGATGTGCGGAATTTTCTTAGTGATAGCAAGCTAGAGCAATTGAGGGAAATACTGTCTATTGCTGATATATTGAGTGTTCCAGTACAGCCTGAGCATCGTTATCTTTATAGCCTTACTCAGCTATTTGGTGATGCTCTGCGACTTGAAGGATTTGATGGCTTAACATTTAAAAGCAGTGTCGGGGAGGGGGTTAATTTAACTTGTTTCGTTGCTGACGCTTTCATTCCAATTGCTGGCAGTGAAGCTGTTTATGAGATTTCCTCTCTGCGGTACGAACTCAGAAGCATGCCAGTAATTGGTGAAAGTTATGATGAGTTTGAGTACCAGTCTGATGAAAATAGTCCACTTTCAACGCTTTTGCATAGTATAGCCAAGAAGAGATAATACACTTTAGCTTCTGGCGTCTGATAGTTTTGTGGAGAAGTTCATGCTCCGCCACGGAAAATTATGGCTTGACGTGTTCAGCTAAAGTAATATTTTCTCCTTGCCCATTATTAAAAAGCGTCGTCGAATAGAATTATAAAATTTGGCTAACGCTATCTAGAGAGGGTGGAGATCCGCTTTTGGCCGAAAGCGGACGCTTACGCGATATAGATGGTTTGGCGCTTAGTGACTTACTCGTTCATTGCTTGTCGAGCACCTCGATCTAACGCTGGAAGCGTTCCAAAGCGGTCAGTCATACGACGCGGTTTCCACAAACAAAGGAAAGCCCACAATTATCAAAACACCACAAGCTAATAAATTGGACCTGCTAGGACATCAAGAAGAGAATGAACGACTGGTCGTACAACGTCGGCTGTCGAATCGTACCCATGCGCTGGGATGCGCAAAGAAGAGGACCTTGCATTGAGCAAGCGTAGACAATGCCCATGAGTTTCTTCGTTGAGCCTTCCTGCGGACGCCAAATAACGCGAGTAGCTTGAAATTTCACTCTCGGACGAACTTGACGCCAACCGCGCACCAATCAAACCAGCAAACTCATCATCTGTGCCAATCCTGGATTTAATAGCATAATTGACCCTGTCCTGAAAATCCCATAACGAATGGCTCGGTCGATTGACCATTGCTCTAACCAGCTTCTCGAGCTTTACGCCTTGAAGCCTTTGAACCCCGACAATGATAGGTCCAACAAAGCTTTCATAGGCGTGGTCGTCATCTGTTATCGCTGATACTACTTCGTCCAGACTGGGGTTGCCGGGATCATAAATGGCCAGTGCTGCAACGCCAAGTTGGAAGCCACTCTCACAAACAGTCGACTGTAATTGGGCTAACACGTCACCGTTCTCGGAAAATTGCTGTCGCAATATATAGGAAGCTTCGAAATAGCTCTGCATTCTATGCCAAGAGTGATCCGCACTGTTTCTGCGAATCCTAGTCCCAGTCAAACAGTGCTGTAGCAGCAGATCGCTTCTGGAAACCTCCTTGGCGAGCGCCTGCAATACTGGGACGCGAAGACACTCCGTGGTGTGTGAGCAATAGTCGAGAAAGCGCTGTCGCAAAACGGCATTAACGGACACATATGGCGCTATAAGCTCCCAAAAGCGCGATTCGTCAGTAAAGTGTCCTAGTCTTGAGAGTAATTGCTCGCCGAAGCTCTTTTCCAATTCGTCCCAGTGCTCGGCCACCAATCTAATCAGCGCTGGGGGCTCATTAGAATATTGCCCTAGCGATATATCCAGGGGTTTTTTGCCCCACTCGAGGATGGAAAATTGCTCCGTTGCTCCGTACACGACCAAGCCGGCGAACGCAGCCGCTCGCCGAGCGTCATGATCGTGTCCAACCGCCATTGCATCTATAAGCAGGCGATCGACAACTGGCTTCCGGTCTGTGTCGATGGAGAGCAGTGCTTGATAGTTTTTTATGGCAGCGTGTGTTTTGAGAGGGCCGTCTACTTCATGATCATACTTTTCCAAGATTTCCTTGGCAGTATCGTTTCGGTCGAATTCTCTGGAGGCAGCATCAATGATTTGCAACCGCATGACAGCTGAGAGGGAACCAACACTCTGAGTGATAAGTTGCTGAACGACCGAGTCATCACGATAGGCTGAAGCTAGCAGCCCAATGGGTGGGTTACGCCCTTTAAGTCTTTCTAGCGCAAACGCTTTAACCCTGCCTTCTTGGGGGTAGAGCGCAATCAACTGCCCGGAACCTGAAAACACGTGGTCTGGCTCGCACAACGCCCTGCTCACCAAAATATCTACAATTTCTTTATGATCGGAAACGTCCAACTGGCTGAAAGCAGCAAGCAATGTGTCGAACCTTACCTTATGGCGACCGTTGAGAATCTTTAATAGTTCCTCAATGCACGCTTCGCGACTAAGCATTTTGGGGTACAAGCCAATCAGATGAAATCTGCGCTCATCTGGCCACAGAAGTACCTCTTGCACCAGCTCGCGAACTTCAGGAAGCTCAGCCGCCCAACCTTCAACCAAAGGAGCCAGAGCCCAGAAGACCGAAAAACCCTCAGTTTTTTTCACCCTATCCATCAAGTGCTGTTTAATTCTTGGGTCTTGAAGGCAGTTGTACACCGGTCTCGCGACATACTCTTGATGCTCCACCTTCTTGGAAATAACCGCGAGCACGAGCTGCTCTCGAACCTCACTATCCATTTCCGAGAATTTCAAAAGCTGGCTCCAATCCTGCCCCAATCGCAAGACGAACGGATGCTCTGACTGCAACTCACGCGCGATCCATGCACATATCTGCGCATTGTCAGCACTACAGCTGAGAAGATAATGTTGTGCGATCTCCTTCTCAATTTCATCGTAGCGCGTGATGCTTCCGTTTAGGGTACCCAGGCAAATCTCAACTAATTTAGGGTTGTCCAACCAACCCTGTACCAAACTTTCCCCAACCTGTGCACGATGCAAGTGGCCGACCCCATCACGCCAAGCACACAATGAAAGTAGCGCTGACAGATCAGTATCCTGGTGCAGCCCTAATTGAACCTTGCACCAGACAGCACTCAGTTGAAGCGCCTTGTCCACAGCAACAGAGGCTGTGGTTAGAAAATCAATCAACATCGGATTATCGGACCAACCGAGGGTCAGGGCCTCCAGAGCCCGCGCCACCACCGCCAAATCGGAGTCACCGCGAAGCAACCCCATCAGCCAGCTTTCTACCTCAAGATCGCCGTTGTAGACGACTGCCAAGGACTGAGCGGCGGCTCGAGAATTGGCGGGACTCTCATCCTTAAGCCCATGTTTCAACAAACTAAGCTGATGGTCTGACCGCTCCCATCGTGCTAATGCGGAATAAAATTCTTGCAAATACTCTGCAGCCCGTATGCCCCAGCGGTTGATATTTTCCGAAGTTTTTTCTCTGAGTGTCGGGTTGTAAATTCCCCCTAGCGCAGCGGCAAGGTGGGCACTTCGCTCGCCACCCCACCCAGCCCCTCCAATGATGTTCAGACTGCGTTCAGCCAGCCTGATAGCAGTAGGTCGATTGATCTCTGCCCCTCCAAACACGACATTGGCAAGAAGCAAGCGCCGCTGCAATGCGCCGATCACATCAACCTCAGGCTCATCGATAACCTGCACGATTTGCTCGGCTTCAGACCGCCTAGTGTTCCCCGCAATCAAATCGCCGAACACACTTCTCCAACGGAAACTGCTTGCATTCGCCCGCACAAAATTCAAGATCGTCTCAATCGGCCAGCCGTGTATATGGACGGATGCCAGATATTCCTCCAGGCTTGCATGCACAAAACCCACCTCCTCGCGCCCTTTTTCAACTAGCAGGCCCATCGTCTCAGCGTTAACCGCAAGGATCTCGTTGGCGACTTCAGAAGCCTCGCGCGTCGTGTAGCAATATCCCTCAGGGTCAGTGAGAAATGTTTTTATGCATTTACGAGCCAGTTGAAGGGGATACCCCGCGTCTCCCCCCTCCATTCGAATCTCGAATGCAAGCGCTGCGAGCGCTTCCCTGCGAACGTCGATTGATGCTGCGGAGGAAAATCGAGGACTGACGTCCCCTGCCGCCGTGGCTCGGCTAGACGGATGGACCTCCAACAGCAGGTCAGTCAACTGGCTCAGCGCCTGCACCTTGTTGATCGGCAACACCAACTGCCGAACGGCCAACGCGATCAATCCCAGCAATAACAGCGGCGTCTCCGCGAGCGTGGCCAACCCACGCCCTTTATCAAGCTCTTTGAAGAACCGCTGAGTTTGCCAGGTGATTGATTCTTCATTGGAAGATTGATCGTTGCTAGAACCCACGTTTCGCGAGAACCACGTCGTGGCGATTTCCCTCTGCTGCACCTTTGACAGCGGTGCTAGCAGCCCCACTGCCCAGCTGTCGGGAATCCCCCCGATTTTTGAAAGCCCTCCGGGTCGAGCACTGACGACCACCGGAATGTTGTGTGCGGACACAATGGTTAGCATTGTGAGCAAGGTCGTGCGAGCTGCCTGCTCGTTGGCCCATTCGTCCAGCCCGTCGACAAGAAGCACTACCCGGGATTCATCAATGGCTTGATCAATCAATGCTACGAGGTCACCAGTTAACTGAGGCTGCCAAGTCGCACGGATTAATTCTTTGATACCTATAGTTCCGGCATTGGCTTCACTGAGGCGCACCCACTTGGCGAAAGAAATGAACAACGGTAAATGGCGACCCCAGCGTTTCGCAACGTCAGTAAATCGCCCCTGTTCACCGAGCAGATCAAGCGCTAGGCACCGCAGCACCGTACTTTTTCCACTACCAGCATGCCCCAAGACAGCAATCTGATCGGACTCTGCCAGCCAATCCAAGATGGGGGTGCGACGGTAATTTTCCGCCTGACGGCTTTCCTCTTTTTTCACCGGTGAATGTGCGTCAGTTCGCTGCGGTTCGGACATGGGCGAAGTTGATGCCTCACCCTGGCCAGGCGCCGCCTGGCTCATGACAGTTTCCTTCAGCAGAACGTCAGGTGCAGAGAAACGGTCAAGCAGTGAAATGGGAGCCGGAGGCCGATCGGAAAAAGGCGTTGGGGCATTCACCAGAATTCGGTCCAGAAGCTCGAAACCTCCTTTATAGACGCGATGGAGTTGCGTCCTGATCTTATGCAGCTCGCTACCATCTAGCCGCAACAGCAGCTCCTGGCTTACAGTGTCCCCAAAAAATGCCTTCGCGCACTCACGCCCAAAAAACTCCAATACGACATCTGGGTAATTTCGCAATGCGCCGCACAAGTCATGACCGCCAAGCACCTTAAGGGTTATTCCCTGGGCATGAAATAATTCGGCCTGTACTTCAATCTCATCCTGCAGACCTACGTCATCCACTGGACATTGCACGGCAATGTAGAACATTTCAGTCCTTGCCACCCAGCCTCCGGCGAGGAACGTCGCGCAGGCTTTCTTCAGGTCTCTGGGGGTGTACTTTGCGTAGCATTTCGCTTGCCAGGTGTCGTATCTGCCGTTGCGCTTTCGAGCAAAAATGTCTATGCCCTGCTGCGCTTGTCCTGCCCTTCCATATAGGCTATGAGATTCGATATCAGCTTGTTTCCCCGCCAATCGATAACACAGCTTTTCAAAGTTCTCCCAGCGTAGCTCACTAAATGGCAACGTCTGTGCGGCCGTACGAACTGAGGTAAAAGGTGGAACATGGCTTGCTGGGGCCGTGATTGCAGTTTCCGTCATTTTTGAGGATCCATGTGCAGGTGCGACTCCTGTCATCGGGCGCCGGTGGTTGTGCATCATATTGTGTATTCAAACTGGGGGCACCGTGGTTATTCGTTACGTGAGGGAATCAACCCATGCCCCGGCTCAAGGGGCGTTTCTTGGGAAAGCCTCGAGCCTTTGCCTCGGTGACGGACTCGCGAGGGTAGACGCTCCGCGATCGCACCGTGCCATTGACGATCACGTGAAATGGCATCCCTGTGTTGGCCGATAGCTGCCTGTCACAGAGGGCAGTTTCCGGCCAATACTGGTGACATCCGCTGAAAGAACCGGGTGGCGTCCGGTCTTGATCGACAGATCCTAGTAACCAAATCCTGCAGTTGTGATTGCCGCCTAGGCAGTGTCGGAAGAGGCTGATCGGGCGTACGAAAGAAGCGGCTGCCATACCGCAGACGCTGATTGTGCGACGCGAGGCCGTCACTTCCCAATCAACCCGCTTTGATGCCTGAGCCTGTAATTGATATTTGAGATTTGCTTTTCCCGCCAAACCCTCCGATCAAGCGATCTTTGATCGCGCCGATCGGGGGGTTCACTCGCTTTTTCTCGAGGCCAGCTCGTTACACTTTCCCATTTTCAAATTTGATTAGCGCCCCGCTTGCTTTCCCCCGTCAGTAATTCGCCGTGATTTCTACATAGCGCAGGGCCATTCAGTGTGTGTGCGGATCTCTTCATAGGGCAGCAGTGTCGGTGTGGCGACGGTGGCGACGGTGGCGACACCGGCGACAATCCACGTAGAACGTGGCCTGGGGCATGGCGACAAAAGTGGCGACAGTCGCCACTTTCTGAGCGCATTGGCCGTGACGCTTGACCGCCTTTTCGAGTGGGTATAAAAATTGGCGCACGGATCGCTGTCGTTGACAGCACCAGCCCAGGTAGCCAGAACCTTGAAGGCTACGCCATTCGCGTGGTGGTTCTTCCCCAAGTGCGATTAGCGTCCGGCGGCTCGCACGGTCACTCCCCAAGAGTGATGGATGCCTACTCGACCAATCTGCCCACTGCGGCAGACGATGGACCTACCTCGCTGTATTGCAGCAACCTCACCTCTTGGCACACTTCGCTGCGCCAGACCTCGCCCGTCTCTTTCTCCAGGAAAGAGACGGGCGCTCGTACCATTGCTGCAAGCCACGTCGTACAGGGCATTGCCGCAACTCTCCTCGTGACAATCGGCCTGACAAGTCCGATTCGTCGCCATCCGCAACGACACAGGCACCGGTGCCGCAGCCTATGGAAGGGCTGCACCTGACTGACAGTCAGGCATGCCCCAGGTGTCGAGGTCTTTGCTTTCTCCCTCCCAGGATATCCAGGTGCCGAACTCGTCAGTCGGCACAGCCTCCACCCGCCCGCATTTTCGGATGCGTCAAGGAGGCCAGATTCATGGGTTCATGCCCTTGCACCCGGTCGTAAGGAGCCGTCCGTTCCGCGTCAGTGAACACCTCACAGACCGCAGGGGCCTTGATCCCTGATAACACTCAACATCCGTGGCGGGACTACGTGAGGACAACCAGCAATGAATGAGGAGAGGGCCCATGCAGCAGTTAGATCCGAAGCTTGAACTACCACAACCACCTCGACCGCTGATTGAGTCGAATCCCGTGGCCCAGCCTTATCCGGTGCAGGCACTGGGTGGGATTCTTGGGCCTGCGGTTGAGCGCATGGCCGAGGTCATCGGCGTGCCCCAAGCACTGGCCGCGCAATCGGTGTTGGCTGCCTCGGCGCTGGCCACACAAGGCCATGCGGGCTTACATCTCGACGGACGCAGTTATCCGCTGTCGCTGTACCTGATCACGGTGGCCGCGTCCGGCGATCGCAAAACGGCGGCCGATCGATGTGCATTACTGTCTGCACGGCAATGGGAGCGTGAGCAGTGGCAGCGCTATCGCGAACAACTTGCCCGGTACCGTGCCGCACAGCGACAGGCGCAGCGTATCAAGCCTGGCGATCCTGAGCCCGCGAACGGAATGTCGCTCGAAGCGGAGCCCTCAGCCCCTAGACTGATCACCACGGACCCGACTATCGAGGCCCTGATCAAGGGGCTCTGTCATGACCTGCCTAGCATGGGTCTGTTCTGTGATGAGGGTGGACAATTCCTCGGCAGCAGCACCATGAGTCGGGATAACCGTTTGAAAGCGGTCACGACCTTGTCGTCACTCTGGGATGGCAGCCCGATAGATCGCGCGCGCTCCATGGTTGGTGAAAGCTTGCGAGCCTATGACCGACGCTTGAGCCTGCATCTGATGCTGCAACCGTACTTGGCCATGCAGTTACTCAGTGACCCGTTGCTGCAGGGGCAAGGCATTCTCGGTCGCTGCCTGATGACTTGGCCTAGTAGCCTGGCCGGACAGCGCAGTTACCAAGCCGTCGACTTGTCCAAAGACGCTGCCCTAAAGCGCTATCGCCACCGACTTTCGGCCCTGTTTCATCAGCCTTGGTCACTTTCCGCTGACGGTGCTCTTCAGCTATCACCGTTGAACCTCAGTCCATTGTCCCGTCGTCGCTGGATTGATTTGCATGACGCCATCGAAGCCCAGTTGGGTGAGTTTGGCGAGCTGGCCAGCGTGCGGCCTAGCGGATCGAAGGCCGCCGACAACCTGCTGCGCATCGCGGGCATTCTGGCAGTCGTGGAGGAGAGCAGCGCCGTGGAAGTCGATCATATCCAACGGGCCTCCGCTTTAGTCGGCTACTACCTCACCGAGATCCAGCGTCTGACCGAACAAGAGCCTGTGTGCCGGGTAAAGGAAGAGGCGGACCGGCTGCTGCGCTGGCTGCAGGTCAAGGATTGGAAGCATTTCAGTATTCGTGAGTTGAACCGCAATGGTCCCCGCTTCGCCCGCAAGAGTAGTCGTCATACCGCCAAGCTGCTGGTCGAGTTGCTTGATCATCATTGGCTGATTACCGACGGCCACACCTTTGAGGTGCGCCATGTTCAATCTCGATGAAGCACTGCGCAACCATCTGGCTCAGCGCCAAAAGGAGCCGAAAGTGCGGTTTGTTGCCGGTAGTGTCGCCACTTTGTCGCCACGCTCAAGCCCAGGCAGGACAAGGGTTGTCGCCGCTGTCGCCGATGTCGCCACCCTCCGGAAAACTATCACCTCGACGACAGCCATCATTCAGCGGTTGAACGAGGAGGGCGCGCATCTTTACGTCACCGACAACACGCTGTGTTTTCGCCCGACTGATTGGGCTCAGTTCGCGACTGTAACTGCGCACTGGCGAGCCCTTTTGCATGAGCTCGCCGCAGTCGATCAGGAGCAGGAAATTGGCTCGGGTTGGTAATCGAGCCGGACGCAATTTCGGCTTCGGTCGCCAGCTCAGCTATGCCGGACCGCAAGCCCTGAAAGATCTGTTTGGCGACGGCCATTTTGCGACCGTCAAAGCCCATAGCGATCGCTGGCAGGCATTCGTGCGTTGGTGCCGATCCGATGAAGGTCCGGGGCTCAATGATGCGCGACAGATTGATCGCGAGATTCTCATGCGCTACGTCGCCCACACACGAGAGCAGGTTGAGCAGGGCAGCGTCGGCATCGCCACCGCGCAGAACCGCCTGTCCAGCGTCAACCGAACAATGGCCGCGCTGCGCGGTGATCAGTACGTCAAAATTCCCAGTCCGAGCAAGGCGCTGGGTCTGCAGCGCCCAGGCGTTCGCAGTGAGGCACCGCAAGGCCAAGACCGTGTGCAGGTCGAGCAGATCGTACAGGCGCTGTCAGAGCAGAGCCAGCAACGAGTAAGCGCAATTGTGCATCTGGCCCGGGATACCGGCATGCGCTTACGTGAAGCGATCTTGGCAGACTTGCCCCGGCTGCAACGTGAGGCTCAGCGACTGGGCAAGATCAACATCCAGGACGGCACCAAGGGCGGTCGATCAGGCGCATCCGCGCCGCGTTGGATTGCGGTCACGGATCAAGTTCGCGATGCCCTCTACAGAGCAAGCGAAGCTTCACCCAACGGCAGTCGGAATCTATTAGCGCCCGACGAAAGCTATAAAGTCTTCTTACAGACAGTCGTGCGACCTGCGCGGGAAATTCTGCATGAGCATGGATTGAAAGGCTTTCATGAACTGCGGGCTGCGTATGCCTGTGAGCGCTATAAGCAACTGAGCGGTTTCCCTGCACCTATCAATGGCGGTCGTGGCCATCGAGAAGCTCGAGAGCTTGATCGGCACGCCCGCCAGCAGATCAGCCATGAGTTGGGACATAACCGCATCGATGTGGTGAGTGCCTACATCGGAGGTCGGCGATGACATCCGAGTTCGATATGGCGTTGTTTCTGACTCCGGTGCTCAAAGGCGCGCATTCCACGCGGAAGCGGCACATCAGGCAAGCGGAAAAGATGCAAGAGGCGATTCGTGAGCGCTGGGGTTGCGCGACTCCTTGGTCCTGGAAGGAAAAGCACGTGAGATGGTTTTTGGAACACTCTCTGCGTTGTTCAGCGCCTTCGACCGTCTACTACTACGAGTTAACGGCAGAATTGATCCGTCGCAGAAAGGCGCAAATCGTGGCTGGCTGATAGATCATTTAAGCGTGAGTTGCCGGGCGAGCTGCTATGCCTAGAGAAATCGTTCGAAGGTGAACGTAGGTTGGCACAGCTGGAGCCCCTGTAATTACTTGCTTTGAGCGTAATTTTGAGAAGGTTGCTCAAGCTGAGTACTGTACCGTGGTTGTACTGATTTTGCAGCGGATTAGTCCCCCTCAGGAAGCATCGAATAGCCTAACCCCATTCTGGGGGAGCTAACTATTGATACCTTGTGAGTACGTGCCATGGATAGCATCCAGCCCTGACGTCCTATGCCTATAGGGAGGCACTGCCTCGGCCAGTGTCTTGGTGTTAGCGGAGTCAGGGCAATTTCGTGAGAGTGCTAAGGCAATGGGAGGCGCTATCCTTCGTCTATACAATAGATTCATCTGGCAGTAGTATCAAATAGCCTTTATCCGCCTGGGATACCGAAATAGGCCGACGAGACCAACAAGG
>Ga0163161_10000392_pt1 | contig 36571 bp, 23 predicted proteins | sample S45metaG_FD_129847 | JGI IMG/M metagenome (GOLD analysis project Ga0163161, IMG submission 129847) | Switchgrass rhizosphere microbial communities from Kellogg Biological Station, Michigan, USA - S4-5 metaG | ecosystem: Host-associated > Plants > Roots > Rhizosphere > Soil | place: USA... | reverse complement strand
CTTTTACTTTATAGCTCCCGCTGATTTCGCGGATCGCCGCAGAAACTAGCCCATTTTACATTTCTCATCCTTTAACCACTGAGGGCACAAAGAAATACACTGAGGACTCAGGGTTGGGCATATAAAAGGTATTAAAGAAACGCAATCGTCATCCTGAACTTGTTTCAGTATCTATCCTGCTCTGCGTAAATCATCTTAATCTGCGGGAAACCTTTTGCCTTATAGCTCCCGCTGATTTCGCGGATCGCCGCAGAAACTAGCCCATTTTACATTTCTCATCCTTTAACCACTGAGGGCACAAAGAAATACACTGAGGACTCAGCGTTGGGTATATAAAAGGTATTAAAGAAACGCAATCGTCATCCTGAACTTGTTTCAGTATCTATCCTGCTCTGCGTAAATCTTCTTAATCTGCGGGAAATCTTTTACTTTATTGCTCCCGCTGATCTCGCCGATCGCCGCAGAAACTAGCCCATTTTACATTTCCCATCATTTATCCCACCAAACCCTCGAAGTCAATACATCGCCACCAGCGATCCTGGCTACAGCATCTTTATAATTTTGCGGGTTATTCAGAATCTCTGTGGAGAGGTAAATCATCCTTCGCGGAATGGTGGCATTGGTCACATTGCCTTTGTAATTTACCGGAATAAGTTTAGGGTAATCGCTCCTTTTCCAGTTTAACCAGGCTTCTATAAAATTAAAATTAGTTCCGGTAGCTACCCAATACTGTGTATTAATGGCTTTCAAAGCCTTCTCGGTACTGCTTTCATCAAGGGGGTCCTGGTTTACAAAGGCCGTAATTTTGTTGGCATCAACCGCAGCCAGAGGATCGAGCTGGGCTAGCGACTGTATCGCTCCGGTTAATCCATTGGCATAGTGCAGTTTTGCAGTTCCATCTATATTCCATTCCCTCACCTTCGCCTCGGCAAGTAAAAACTCGGTTTCGGCATAGGTAAGAATAAAAATCGGGCCACCTAATTTCAGGTACATAGCGGTTCGGGGTCTGGAATATTTTCCAAGCGGGGCAAAATCGCTTCCGCTGCCAGTACCGCCGGGGTAATTGGGCGAATGGCTGATATCGGTTATTCCTCCCTGCAGGTCATATCCATTGGGCATACCCAGCTGAACGGCCGGATCTGTATTGCCGCTCAGGTTCTGATCGGCATTTCTGGCCAGTCCATCTCTGGGTATCTCACCAATAATACCCAAACGCGGATCATTGGTCGTTTGTAGCTGATCGATCAATGTTTTGCTCCAGCGTACTTCCAGATAATCGGAATAAGTTCTTAAGGCAAGTGATGTTCCATTCTGACTGTTAAAAGAGGAAGCATCCGTTAACAGGATTGCATTATCGTTTATGCTGTTAAAGGTTTTACCCGCGGCTTTCTCCGTCCACAATCTGGCTTTCCCGGAGTCGGCTTTAGTTAAACGCATGGCAATCCTCAGCATTAAAGAATAGGCAAACTTCTTCCACTTGGTAATATCGCCCTTGTAAAAGAGATCTGCGCTTGGCCCTGGCTTTTCTGTATCCAGTTGTGTAATAGCCGTTTCAAGATCGTTCAGCATTTGGGTATAAATATCTTCCTGACGATCGTATACAGGATATTTAATGCCTTGCATAGCTTTAACCGCCTGCGAATAGGGCACGTCGCCATAAGTATCGGTAATCCGTTGCAAAATCAATACGAACATGATATCACCTATGGCAATCAGGTTCTGATAAGCTGCAGGATCTTTCAGCTTCGCCAGCCGCTGCATCTCCCTGATGTAGGAGGCATCGGTATAACCTTCGTTGAAAATGCGGCCCTGGTAATCGGTAAAACTGCCAACGTTGATGTATTTATCGCCATTGTTGTAATAATAATAACTGGAGGCCAGCAATTGCATCATCGTACTTTGGTACAACAGCTGATAATAACCCAGATTGGCATATTTAAGCTGTGCCTGTGCCAGCAAACTGTTCGGATCGTAATTATTTTCGGTAAGTTTGGTCGGATCGGTATTGATTTCGTCGAGCTTTGCTTTAGAACAACTGCCCGCTAAAAACAGCAAGAAAACACCCGCAATATATCCCCTCATCCAACTCATCTTATTTAAATTTAAAGTTAAAATTAATCCCAAAACTGCGTGTAGCGGGCAATGAGGCGCCTTCTATGCCTGCATAGCCTAAGGTTGGCGAAAACTGCGATTCAGGATCTATGTTTTTAGTATACTTAAGCAAGGTAAACACGTTACGCGCCACCAGATCAACCCCGATACTGCTAAAAGGTGTTCTTTTTAAAAAGCTACTGCTGAAAGAATAACCCAGTGTAGCCTGTCGCAACTTGATAAAACTGCCATTGAGTACCGATAAGGCAGAAATATTGGTAGCCAGCTCGGGGTAATAGGCATAAGCAGGAACATTAATGGTATTTTTTTGTCCATTTTCCAGCACGCCATCGGCCACAATACCGGTTTCTCTACCTATCAAAGTAGCTTTATTTAAACCAAGCACGTAGCTATAATATTCTGTAGCCGACAGGATTTTATTGCCAAAGCGATAATCAATCAAAAAGGAAAAGTTAAACTGTTTATAACTAAAACTATTGGTAATGCCGCCATATAAAGTGGGCATGGTCCCCCCCATGGGGATAAAATTACCCCTTTTGGGTATACCATCCGAGCCAATAATCACATTTCCGCTGGCATCGCGCAGGTAATCGTAGGCCATAATCTGTGTAATCGGTTTGCCTACCACCAAAGCGGTATTGGCGTTTAATGGCCTATAAGTACCTGTAAGTGTATAATTACTGTTGCCATCGATAGAGAGCAGCGTATTTTTCACCTTGGTTACGTTTAGGTTGATCTGCCATTTGCTGTTCGAAGTGAGCACAGGTGTATACCCCAGAGCCAGTTCTATCCCAGCATTTCGGGTTGCACCAAGATTAACGTAAGCTGAGCTAAAACCTGTGGTAACCGACTGTTTGGCATTGATGATTTCGTTGTGGGTAAGGCGGTTAAAATATGTAAAATCGATATCCAACCGGCTGTTGAAAAATTTAAGATCGAGGCCAGCTTCTATTTCATTCAACGTAAATGGCTTTAAATTGTAATTGGGCAGATCACCAGAAAAGCCTCCAATGGGAATACCATTTACCTGGTTATCTACGGTATAATATATTTGAGTGGTATAGGGAACGATGGGTTCGCCACTGGTTTTTGCAAAATCTATTCGCAGTTTACCAAAGTCGAGCCCCTTCAATTTAAAAAGATCCGAAAAAATAAAACTGCCCGATATACCCGGCACAAAAATGCCCCGGTTATTGGCTGGTAAAGTAGAATAGATGTCGTAGCGGCCCGTAACCGATAAATTGAGAAAACGCTGATAACTCAGGTCGGCCGTATAATAAGCCGACTCCGTTACAATCCTCGAGATGGCCAGGGTTTTTGTACTGGTAATCAAATTCTCGGGAACATACAAATAAGGCACCTTAAATTGCGAGCCGCTTAACTTGTCGCCATTCCCTTTCCTTTCCCGGTAGTTGGCACCCATGGAGAATTCGAGATTCAGTTTATCTGTAAGGTTTTGTGAGGCACTGAACAGAATATCGCTGTTAAGCTCTGAAGTATGGTTGTGGTCGTAAGCATTGATACCACCCTGCCTGTTGATGGAAAAAGCTATTCCGGTAGGCAAAATGGTCACCACTTCATCCTTACTCGAATCATAACCGATCCTCCCCTGAAGGGATGCCCAACTGGCCAATTGGTATTTCAGCACTGCAGATGTGATGTAGCGGTTTCTACTGGCATCATCGGCCTGTTTGTTCATCAGGAAATAGGGATTGGTTTTATATTCGTCGGCATTCCAGCGGCTTTCGAAACCTGTTTCTGCATCAAAACCTGGCGCAAGTATCGATTGATCTAAACTGGTGGCCAGTGCCGCAATCCCATAATTGGCATTTAACGGGCCGTCACTGAGGTAACTTTTGTTTTTGTTTCGCTCGTAAATATAATTTCCGGTGAGGCTTAACGATAGCTGATTGCTTAAGGCAACTGTTCCATAAAAATTGAATGTTTTACGGTTCAGGGCACCATTGCTTAAAACAGAATTGTAATCTAAGTTGGAAACCGAAACGCGGTAATTGTTCCTGGTATTTCCACCTACGAGTGAAAGGGTATTGATAAAAGCAGGCGCAGTACGGTAAAAAGTCTCGATATTGTTTTTAACAGGCGAATAAGGCCGCATGGAACCATCAACCTGGGGCGTTAATTTATCGTCCATCACTTCGCCCCAGCTCAACAAACCTGTAGAAATGGCATTATACTGGTCGCTGGGCCTTTTATTCTGTGTTCCCTGACCATAAGTATATTGAAAATCGGTAGAATTTACAGGAACATCAAAAGAGAGATTGCTATTGTATTCGAGTTTTGCCCTGGTATTTTCGCCACCGCTTTTCAGGTTAATGAGGATGACCCCATTAGCGGCCCTGGCCCCATAAAGTGCAGATGCCGCCGAGCCTTTCAGTATGGTAATGGTTTCGATATCGTCTGGGTTGATGTTACTGATGCCATCACCATAATCGGCACCACCATACTCGTTGGCACTTCCCCTGATGCTGTTATCGATGGGTACCCCGTTTACGACAAACAAAGGCGAGGCTGCCGTCATACTCGAAACCCCACGGATCAATACCCGCGCCGCAGAACCGGGCCCACCGTTTACGCCGGTGATGTTTAGTCCGGCCACCCTGCCCTGCAGGGCCATAATCATATTGCTTTCCCTGGCCTTAGCCAAGGAAGAACCTTTGATTGTGGTTAAGGCATACCCAACTTTTTCGTTGTCTTTTTCGATACCTAAAGCGGTAATCACCACCTCTTTTAAAAGATGTACGCTATCGGCAGTCGGTTTACCTTCAACATTTTTCCTGATTACAATCAGATTATTGGGCAATACCGAATAAGTAAAGCCACTGTTAAGCAACAATTGTTCGATTACTTTTAAGGCTTCTTCGCCTTCTACCTTTACCGATACACGATGTTTAGGGATTTTGGATTCGCCATAGGCGAAACGATAAACAGTTTGTTGCTGTATACTTTCGATTACCTGTTTAAAATTGGCATCTTTAAAATCCAGGCTTACTTTGGTTTGCGCATGTACACATAGCGGAAAAATCAATCCGATTAACAATATGATCCGCTGTGCAAAATTCATGGCTACAAATATACACGGCTTAACTGTTTGTGCTAACGGTAGATGTACACATTTTTGCCTTTTATCGAATAATTGAAGTTTTCGATGAGTTTTAAAATGTTTAAAGCTTCGGTGATACTTTCTTTCTCAAAATATGAAGTAAACCGCATGTCTTTAAGTTCCGACGCTTTAAAATTTACCTTAACACCATACCAACGTTCGAAAAGTTTAGCTACTTCATCAAAACGTTGATTTTTAAAGGTGAGCCCGTGGTTAAGCCATGCGGTTTCGATTACTTTATCTGTTCCTATTCCGTTATAAATCGTTAAGCGGCTTATGTTTCCCTTACCATTAGACAAAGTAAATTTATCACTGGGTTTTAAGATAAAAGTTTGGTTGTCATTATTTTTAACTGAGACCGATACCTTTCCCCTGATTAGAGTAGCTTCGGTAAAGGCATCATTTGCAAAGGCTTTTACGTCAAATTCAGTTCCCAATACTTTTACAGCTACTTGCGAAGTATGTACGATAAAAGGATGCTCAGGATCTTTTTTCACATCAAAAAAAGCTTCCCCTGAAAGGTAAACATTTCGGGTATCCCCATTAAATTGCGCCGGGTATTTTAAACTGCTTTCCGAATTCATTTTCACAGTAGAACCGTCGGCCAGTATAATGGTTTTAATTTCGGCAGCCCTGGTCTGTGCGTTTAGCAAAGCAGCTGGTGTGGAGAAAATACTTTCGTGGTTATAAACCAATACTGCGGCAAAAGCAATTGCCACAACAGCGGCAATTTTTAACCAGAAACCATAAGATTTATTTTTACGCACCGTTAAAACCGGTTGAACCGGAACTTTAATCTGCGCTTTGATCCGCTCGAAAACAGGGTCGATGTTTTCATCTTCAACAGTTTCGGTTTCAAAATAAGCCTGCAGCACATCATGTTCATTTTTCAGCACCGGATGATCGGCTAAAATAGATTTCAGTTCAACAGATTCATCCGGCGAAAGTTCTCCGGCCAATTGTTTTCCAAGCAATTCTGTAAATCTTTGATCTGTCATTTTGTTTTCCGTCCTTTATTGTATGTTCCTTTTTATGAGAAAATTGCCTACAAAAAATATAAAAAAGATAAAGTACCCGCTAAGATAACCAGAGAGATGATTTTTCCAATTATTTTTTCATCTGTCCCCTTGTCTTTGGTGTGTAAAGGCTGCAGGACCACGCGGAGTTTTGCAATAGCCCTGAACAGCTGGGTTTGCACCGTGCGTGGTGAAATACCCAAGAGCTCAGCCACTTCCTTATATTTCATTCCGCTCTCTTTGATCAACCTGAAAACCATGGCGGCCTGTGGTGCCAAACCTGCAATTGCCCGGTCGAGCTGTTTGTGCAGCTCCCTGGTTTCCATAATGTATTCTGGTGTATGCATACTCACCTGAACATCGTCTTCAATATCAACTAAATCGATAAACGTAACTGATGAATTTTTTTTAAGGTATTTAAGTGATTGATTTTTTACCGCGATAAAGAAATAACTTTCGGGATTTAACACATGGGTACTTGCTGCGCGGTTTTCCCAACATTTAACAAAAACTTCGGTCACAATATCTTCTGCTGCCTGTTTATCTCTTACATAATAAACAGAGAATTTAAGCAACCTGCCATACAGAAAGCGATAAAGCTGCTCAAAGGATGTGATATCATCTTCGAGACAAATCTTATTCCATAAAACGACTAGATCTAGCTTAGCTGCTTTCAACTTGGTTAGTTTTTGAATCAAATGTAAGGTAATAAAAAATATTTCATAAAAAAATCACAGTGCTGTAGGCAATTTGACAAAAAAAGGGGTTCTTATTCTAGTGCCATGTATATGGCACTGGCCATTTATAGATCTATTGAAGCTGAAACAATGAATACAATCAATTATGTACTGGGCATTGATATTGGCGGTTCGCACATTACCGCGGCCGTAATCGATATGCAACAACGCAATATCCTTAAAACCTCTTATACCCGCGATCGCGTAAACTCTCATGGCACAACTGAACAGATTATAACAACCTGGTGTACAACCATTAAGGCAGCCTATAAAAAGGTTGATGTTCCAATTGGCCGTTTAGGCATTGCCATGCCAGGCCCTTTCGATTACGAAAACGGGATTTCTTATATTGCGGGGAACGACAAGTATGCCGCTTTTTATGGCCTGAACGTGAAAGACATGCTGGCCGGCGAACTGCAGATCAGTAGCGACCAGATTTTGATGAGTAATGATGCTTCCTGCTTTTTGGCTGGAGAGGTATTTGCAGGCGAAGCCCGTGCCTATCAAAACTTAATTGGCATTACACTGGGTACCGGATTGGGAAGCGCCATGAGTATGGAAGGAAAAATTACGGATGCCAATTTATGGTGTGCGCCTTTTTTAGATGGCATTGCCGAAGACTACCTGTCTACCCGTTGGTTTTTAAAACGCTATTACGAACTTTCGGGAATCAACATTTTAAATGTCCGCGAACTTGCGATGCTTCATGATGAGAGTCAAACGGTACGCAAAATATTTACCGAGTTTAGTGGGAACCTGGGTCTTTTTCTGAAAGATTTCCAGCAAAATAACGATGCCGAGGCAATTGTAATCGGTGGTAACATCGCCAATGCATCAGGCCGTTTTCTTCCTGGTGTAACCAGATACCTTCAATCGATGGATATCAATTGCCCAATCCACATTTCTAAACTGAATGAAGATGCGGCCTTGCTTGGTGCTGCAGGTTGTTGGGCAGTGCAGCCAAAAGAAACTGTTGAAAAACTATAATAACCTGAAGTGGAGGATGTATTCTAAAACTATCGGTAATGTAGTAGCCCAGGTTATATTCGATAGGCCTGCCGCCCTGATCGAACATGTAATGTTTTCTAAAAGGCAAGGAACATACTGCCTCAACATCCAGTTTAAAAGCAAAAAAGGGTAATAAACGATACGTCTATTACCTTTTTTTTTGCATAGTGATTAAATGCATAGCGCACAAACCGAAATCATGCCTACCTTATTTTTTCCTATCCAGTTCAGTAATGGCTGTCCATAATACACCGGCTTCTCCCCTAAAACTTGAAGAGCCCATTGGCTTATTATCAGGAGTATACCACTCGTAAAATCCATTATTTTTGACTACCCTGGCCAACATGGGCTGTAATGCTTCCCTGGCTTCAGCCAGTAAGTTATATCGGATAAGCTGGCTAACCATCCTTCCTCCAAACCAGGTCCAATCGCCCCCATTTTGATAAGAATATGGCCCCATACCCTTATTTTCGAAAGTACCCGAAGGATAAACAGGATAAATGGTAAGGCCGATTGTTGCTGCATGGGCATCCACCATATTTTTTTTCATCTTTTGGTAGGCTTCTTTCACCTGCTTTTTGTTCAGCAAACCAGCTTCAATGGCTACTGCAGTGCCACCATGGTAATAAATTTTCGATTCATCAAACGATGCCGGGAAAGGCGAACCGTTTAAATAAATATGAGGGATGTACTTTTGTGCTTTGTTATCCCATAAATATTTGTTGATATTCTGACGTACATTGCTGTAAATTTTATTCCATTTACTGATCTAGCCTGCATTTAAATCGGCAATTGCAATAAAATCCTTTATAGCAATTAAAAACATGGCGTTATCATAAATATCAATCGCGCGGTGTGTATTCTCATCGATTACAACACCCCAACTGTGTTCTGGCTGTACATCGCCCCAATCTACAGTGGTTGCCCCCCAAAGTAAACCATGCTTTTCGTCAAATCTATTTTCCATTAGAAAATCCAGCGCCCTTTCCATCTGATTTTTAACCGTTAATCCTGCTACCTTATCGGTTAAAATGCTTTTATCCCCTGTACTGCGGATGTATTTTGCAACAGCCTGGATCAATGAGGTCTCCTGATCGGTTTCTACAGTATTTTTATGGCCAAGATATTCAGGTGCCAATTCAGATTTGTAAAACTTACCATATATCGTGGCTTTACTCGCCGGGATGTAACCATCCAAAATGCCTCCATCCGGTTGCTGAAACTGAAAAAACGTAATCAGATGTTTTCTGATCTGTGCTTTATCGTTCACCTTACAGCTTAATTCGATAAAGGTGTTTAAATCCCTGATCCAAACCTCGCCATAACCATCGCCGGCAGTAAAACCTTTTTTGATCAGTTCTTCAGCCATGGTTTTTACCTTGTTGTTTACTTCTGGCTGTACATTTCTTTCCTGGCCTGTTATGTTAACAGTTTCTTGCGCTAAAGATAGATCAGGTAGTGCTAGCACCAATAGCGCTGCTAATGCAATATTTTTGTTCATGTGCATGTTTGGGTTAAATCTAATCATCGGTTTTTACATCTTTTATCATTTGTTTGAAATTTGTTATTGATAACCAGATTTAAAAGATCCAGATCTCTTTTTTTAATAGGAAATATTTTGGTTAGTCTATATGTACAAACATATAGACATTAATTTGAATTTCAAATAGCTGAAATAAAAAATTACAGCCTATTTAATGACATATAGCTAATGACTAAAACCAACCAAATCACGATTACATTACTGAATAAAAGCTATTTAAATAAACTTTTAACAATACTGAAGAATTTAACACATTTTTAATTTTGATTATAAACTTTCACTCTATATGTTTGTACATACAAATTATTTCTAATTGTTTTGAACCTAACAACCTATAATATCATCCCGATCAATATGAAGAGATTTAAAGTCTTACTTACCAGTTTTTTGTTCGCAGTGTTTATCACCATTAGTTTACCTGCATTAAGCATTGCACAAAATAATATCGTTTGGAAAATAGGCGAAAAAGACAACAAAACTGACGGTTTTGCTTTGGCTCCAGGCCATTATCAACAGTTTTTGGCACAGGATTTTGGTTGGGAAGACCGTTATTATCTGGTGGGGAAATCAAATCCAGCTACCGATTGGCCTTATGTACTGCCCGGCACGGCAGATGGCTGGGGCGGCACTGGTCCAACTTCGGGCATCCGCTCGCACCAGTTAAATGTACTGTTCGACCTAAAACCATTTAAATCTGCAGAAAAATTTCAGTTTATTACCGACATATTGGGTTATAATGGAAAAAACCCACCATTATTTAAAGTAACAATCAATGGAAAGGATTTTAAGTTCCGCCTGCCCGCAAACGAAAAAGACCAGGGAATTTATGGAGATAAAAATGATTTAAAAGCAGAAGCTTATAAAGTTGACATTCCAGCCGGTTTATTACATCAGGGTGGAAATGCCATCACATTAACTATACTCGAAGGTTCGTGGTTGATATTTGATGACCTCAGATTGGAAGGCAACGCATCATTACATCCCCTGGCATCGAAAGATGTATATGTTAGAAATGTAAAAGCTGCAGATTACACCATCTTTAAAAATGGAAACCTCATGCAGCCCTTGCTTGTCGATATTGAACACCTGGATAACAAACCATCAATTGCCATAAAAATCGACGGAAAAAGCGTATTAAACACCCAGGTAGATACCGGCAGATATGTATTGGAAGCACCTATGCCTGTATCCAAACAGCCTAAAAAAACAGCCTGGCAAGTATTATCGGCAGGCAAAATTATTGCTGAGGGTACAGTTTTAGCTTCTGAACAACCATTGAAAACAAGTGCGGGATACGCAGACACTAAAATCGGCACCGCGCATTCCAGGTGGATGATAGCACCGGGCCCATGGATGCCCTTTAGCATGGTTAAATTAAGTCCGGATAACCAAAATCCGGGATGGATGGCAGGATACGATCCCACGGTAGAGAGTGTAGGCACTTTTAGCCACATCCACGAGTGGACAATGGCTGGCTTAGGTATGATGCCGGTAAATGGTGAAATTAAATACAAGATAGGATCGCAGGACAAGCAAAATGACGGCTATCGTTCCGATATTGATAAAAGCACGGAGAAAGCACCCATTGGATACTATTCGGTGATGCTTAAAAAGTATGGCATTAAAGCAGAATTAACTTCCACCACCAGATGTGGCTTTCAACGCTATACTTTCCCTAAAACAAAAGATGGCAGGGTGATGATCGATCTTAAAGTACCGGCCGAATACGATTATAAGATTAAAAGCTTTCAGATTACTAAGGTGAATAAACGCCGGATTGAGGGCTATAGTGTACAGCAAACCGCCAATGCATGGTCGGGAGGGGTTGATCAGGATTATACCGTAAATTTCGTAATCGAATTTGATCAGGATATCAAAAAAATCGGTGGCTGGATGAATGGCAAAGCTCAGTCCGGGTTAAGTATAACCGGCAAAGATGTTCATGATGCGGGCATGTATGCCGAATTTGATACACAAATCAAAAACGTGGTACAGGCACGCTCGGGTATTTCGCTGGTGAGTATTGAAGGTGCAGCGCGCAACCTTAAAGAAGAAGTAGAAAAACCTTTCGGCTGGAATTTTGAAGGCGTACGTGCCGCGCATGTAGCCACCTGGAATAAGTTAATGGATCGGGTGGCGATATCTTCAGACGATAGCCGGGAGAAAACCAGATTTTACAGCAATATGTACCGTGCGCTTTGCAGCCGCAATACATGGAGCGATACCGATGGATCCTGGATTGATGCAACTGAGCAAAAAAGAAAATTTACCAATCCGAACGATGTGGCTTTAGGATGCGACGCCTTCTGGAACACTTTCTGGAATCTGAACCAATTTTGGAACCTGGTAACACCTGAATGGTCGTCTAAATGGGTTAAATCACAATTGGCCATGTACGATGCCAATGGTTATCTGGCTAAGGGCCCAGCGGGCATGGAATATATCCCTGTGATGGTTGCGGAGCACGAAATCCCACTTATTGTTGGCGCATATCAAATGGGGATACGTGATTATGATGCCCAAAAAGCTTTTTCTGCTGTTTACAAAATGCAAACCCAACCTGCTGCGACGGTGGGTAAAGGAATGGCCGGTAATGAAGATTTATTGCCTTATCTCGAACATCATTATGTACCTTATGATAAAGGCAGGTTTAGCAACAGTTTGGAATATGCTTATGATGACTGGACGGTTAGCCAATTTGCCAAAACCCTTGGCAAGGAAAAAGAATATACCGAATTTTCTGATCGGGGCAACTGGTGGAAAAACGTGATTGATACCGCTTCAGGCTTCGCCCGTATGAAAAAATCAGACGGCATCTGGTTCCCGGATTTTGATCCCTTTAAATCTGGCGCAAACGAACATTACGTGGAAGGAAACGCCTGGCAGCTTACTTTTTTTGTCCCTCAGGATGTACGTGGCCTGGCGAATCTCATCGGAAAGAAAAAATTTACCAACAGACTGGAATGGGGCTTTAATGAAAGCTACAAATGGCGCTTTAATGCACCAAACGATGCCTATTGGGATTACCCTATTATGCAGGGAAACCAGCAATCGATGCACTTTGCTTTCCTCTTCAACTTTGTACAGAAACCCTGGCTAACCCAAAAATGGAGCAGGGCCATTATCGACAGGTATTATGGTTTCGATATTGCCAATGCCTATCTCGGAGATGAAGACCAGGGGCAGATGAGTGCCTGGTTCATCATGACCTCTTTAGGCCTCTTTCAAACAGATGGTGGCTGCAGCACCAGTCCGCAGTACGAAATCGGGAGTCCTTTATTTAACAAAGTGGTGATTGATCTTGGCAATCAATACGGAAGAGGTAAATCATTTACCATCGAAGCTAAAAATACCTCAAGAGTGAATAAATATGTCCAAAGCGCAAGCCTTAATGGCAAAATATTAAATAACTTTTCTTTCCCCAGTTCCGAACTATTAAAAGGTGGGAAACTGACCCTGGTGATGGGAAGCGAGCCCAATTACAAATGGGGGATTAATTAATTTTAGTGGTGTCAGATGTTACCATCTGAGACTATTGCTAATTTCGAATCGCGATATAAAGCGCTATTGTGCTATAGTTTAATCCTCATTTTTTATTTTACCACCTAAGCCACCTTAGCGCAGCTAAGCAATTGCTGCTCTGAAAGGTCTTTTCTTTTCAGTGGTGTCAGATGTTACCATCTGACATTATTTCTAAATTTCGAATCGCAATATAGAGCGCCATTGTGCTATAGTTTTATCCTCATTTTTATTTTACCACCTAAACCACCTTAGCGCAGCTAAGCAATTGCTGCTCTGAAAGGTTTTTTCTTTTCAGTGGTGTCAGATGTTACCATCTGACATTATTTCTAAATTTCGAATCGCAATATAGAACGCTATTGTGCTTTATTTTAATCCTCATTTTTTATTTTACCACCTAAGTCACCTTAGCGCAGCTAAGCGAATTGCTATTCTGAAAGGTTTTTTCTTTTCAGTGGTGTCAGATGTTACCATCTGACATTATTTCTAAATTTCGAATCGCAATATAGAGCGCTATTGTGCTTTAGTTTAATCCTCATTTTTATTTTACCACCTAAGTCACCTTAGCGCAGCTAAGCAATTGCTGCTCTGGCCTCAGTGCTCATCGCCAGCAGATCTTTCGCTGCGCTCAGCAAGACAAATTCCCCACTAAAAATACGCCGTGGTTTTCTATGCATCCCCACCCTTCCATTCAGGAGGGCGTGACAAAAACCCTTCCCTATTTTCCGTTTCCATAACCCCGATAAGGCGCAAAGAAAAAAAATAAAAATAATTTCAATTTCCTTGTAGGCAATTTGTGTAAACAAAATACTCTTCACTATAAAACCGGATGGATGGAAATCCTGAAGGAGGCAAACAATTAACCAAATACTTATTCAAAATTATTCATAATGAATATGAAAAAATCTCTACAGCTCACATGCTTATTGCTTTATGCATCAGCAGGCCTGTATGCAGCAACACCAGCAGATCATTTTAATCGGGCAGTTTCTTTCCATTCGGTTTATCAGGATGTGATTAAAGGAACAGTAAAAGATGAAACGGGTGCGACCTTACCGGGTGTAACCATTACCATAAAGGGTGCACAAGGTGGAACGCAAACCAATACTTCAGGGCAATACAGCATCGCAGCTAAAACCGGCGATGTATTGGTATTCTCCTTTATCGGTTACCAGAGCAAAGAAGTTACAGTAGGTACGCAAAGTACTGTTGACGTTACTTTATCAAGCGATTCTAAAAACCTTGAAACCGTAGTGGTAACAGCACTGGGAATTAAAAGATCGGAGAAATCGTTAACCTACAACACGCAGCAAGTTTCCGGTGATGAACTGTCGAAGGTAAAAAGCCCTAACTTAATGAACTCGCTGAACGGAAAAGTTGCAGGCTTAACGATTAGCCCAAGTGCTTCAGGTGTAGGTGGTTCGGCCAAAGTAATTTTAAGGGGAAGCCGTTCAGTAAGTGGCAACAATCAACCTTTATATGTAATTGATGGTGTGCCCATCAGCAACAATGGTAATGCCAATGGTCAGCAGAACAGCGTGTTTGGTGGTGGTCAGGATGGTGGCGATGGTATTTCTAACCTAAACCCCGACGATATTGCAAGCATCACTGTTTTAGAAGGTGCTTCAGCTGCAGCATTATACGGTAGCCAGGCGCAAAACGGTGTAATTTTAATTACCACCAAACAAGGTAAGGCTGGCAAAACAGAAATCGGCTTTTCTTCAGGTGTAAATATCGACAATATCGCTTACAAACCGAAGTTCCAGAACAGCTATGGGCCAGCCTCTACAACTATAAGAGATAGCTGGGGATCAGCAATCGGCAATACCACCGATAACTTAAAAGAATTTTTCAAAACAGGTATCAATACCTCGAATGCGATCAATCTTTCGGGTGGTTCGGAAATTGCACAGACTTATTTTTCTTATTCAAATACTTATGCCAGTGGCATCCAGCCGGGCAATAAGCTGAACAGGAACAATTTAAACCTGCGCGAAACAGCCAAGTTTTTAAACAATAAATTAACAGTTGATGGAAGTGTAAACTACATCAATCAGAAGATCAATAACAGTCCTTCTCTAGGTCTTTACCTTAATCCTTTATTGGGTTTGTACCTTTTTCCGAGAGGCGTAGATATAACACCATATAAGGATCAGTATTTATTGGCTGGGAACGAAGGTGGTGCCCGTCAGAACTGGCTGGGAGGTGCTACAGATATTAACCAGAACCCCTGGTTTTTAACCAACCTAAACCCAAATACTTCGATCCGCAACCGTTTTTTATTGAGTGGTAGCATAAAATACGATGTTGCACCTTGGTTAAATATCCAGGTTAGGGGAAATATAGACCGAACTACTGATGATTATGAAAACCGCAGATATTCTGGAATTGCAACCAATTTCAATTCGACAGGAACAGGTTATTTTGCACAAAGCAACCAAACCTATGTTCAAAAGTATGCGGATGCGATTGCCAACTTTACCGTTCCAATGACAGGTTCTGATTTTAAAATCAACGGATTGATCGGCGGAAGTGTAAACGACCAGAAAACAGCAGGCTTATCTTTAGCCGGTAACCTTTCGGCAGTTGATTTCTTCTCACCAGCCAACACCATCGTTGCTCAACCGGGAACATTTCCTGGAAATACCTTAACCAATGTTGTACCAATTATTCCAAACCATAGTCAGTTACAGGCTTTATTTGGTAATGCTAATATCTCTTACAAAGATTGGGCTTTTTTAACGGTAACAGGTAGAAATGATTGGTCTTCTAATTTGTCGTACACACCAAACGATTCTTATTTCTATCCCTCAGTAGGTTTATCGTTTATCGTATCTCAAATGTTTAAACTTCCTGAAGCCATTACCTATGCCAAAGTGAGGGGAACTTATGCCGAAGTTGGAAACACAGTACCTCCTTATCTTACTTTTATTCAAAACACTTTAAAATCAGACGGTGCATTAAATTTCAATACCAATGCTGCTTTTAGAGAATTAATGCCAGAGCGTACAAAATCATTTGAAATTGGAACGGATTTACGTTTTCTTTCAAACCGCATCAATTTTAGCTTTACCTATTACAAAACCAATACCAGAAATCAATATATTCCGGTAGTGGCTCCGCCATCATCATTGGTATCAACGGGATACCTTAATGCGGGTAATGTAGAAAATAAAGGTTTTCAGTTTATTTTGGGAGCAGACGTGGTTAAGGGCGATGGATTAAACTGGAACACATCGATAAACGGCTCTTTAAATAGAAATAAGATCATCGATATTGCATCTGCAGATAAAATCAACAGTATAGATTTAACCGGAGCTGGTAATACTTCTTATATCTCGAGGTTACAAGTTGGCGGATCATATGGCGATATTTATGGCTATACTTTACAGCGTGATGCGCAAAACCGCATTATTTTAGGTGGCGATGGTACTACGGCTTCTCCTTACACTCCACTTAAAAGCACTGATTTTAATTATATCGGCAATCCAAATCCAAAATTCCAACTGGGCTGGAGCAACAATTTTAGTTACAAAGACTTTAGCTTAAGTTTTCTGGTTGATGGCAAATTTGGTGGTCAGGTGTTATCGTTAACCGAAGCCTTGATGGATGAAGCTGGTGCATCTGAAGCAACTGGTGTTGCCAGAAACCAGGGTGGCGTTAAAATAGACGGTGTAGATACCAAAGGCAATGCAGTATCCACAACCATTAACCCTCAAAGCTACTATTCATTTGTTGGTGGCAGAGCGGGCGTATCAGGCGAATATATTTACAGTGCAACTGTGGTACGTTTAAGAGAAGCGGCCTTAGGCTACACCCTTCCGCTAACGGGCAAAACGTTTAAGAGTGTTAAATTTTCGGTTACCGGCAGAAACTTGTTTTATTTTTATAAAAAAGCACCCTTCGATCCCGAACTTACCATGTCAACCGGAAACGGTTTATCTGGTGTAGATGTTTTTAACCAGCCTGCTACACGCAGTTTAGGTTTCAATCTAAATGTATCATTTTAATTCTATTCGAAAACAACATGAAAACTATATATCATAAATCCTCAAATAACAGGATTAAAGGTTTGTCAGCTGTTTTGCTGGCATCTTTAATGGCCCTAAATTTTGGATGTACAAAAAACTTTGAAGATTTTAACACGAATCCAAATTCACTTTCACCAGAACAGACCACTGCCCTTTTAAAATCGGCAATCGGCCCGATAGAGCAGGAAATCTTTCATAACTACCAGATTGCCCAGAATCTGAGTGCTGATGCTTTTAGCGGTTATATGATGGCTCCAAACCCATTTGGAGGAATTAACAACATGAACTATTCGCTCAACAATGGATGGAACAGTGCTGGTTTTAATGATCAATATAACTACGTAATGGCACCTATTTCTAAAATTGGCCAGAGTGTGGTAAAAACACAATCGCCTGAATCATGGGGAATTTCACTTTTGGTACAGGTAATGGCCATGAGCAGGGTAACCGATAAATTTGGTCCTATCCCTTATACTACTGCAGGTTCGTCATTGGTATCCACCCCTTATAATGATCAGAAAACGGTATACGATGCCTTTTTTAAACAGATTGATACGGCGGCGAACAATTTACAGGCATACATTACTGCGAATCCTGGCAAACCTGCCTTTTATGATAAAGGTGATTTAATTTATGCCGGAGATCCGGTTAAGTGGTTGAAACTGGCCAACTCTTTACGCTTGCGTTTGGCGATGCGTATTGTTAAAGCCGATGCTAATAGGGCCAAACTTCAGGGTGAAAAAGCATTAAACGCGCCAGGTGGCCTCTTAACCACAGTTGCTGATAATGCTGCCGTAGCACAATCGGGAACACGAGATAATGATGTATGGGTGGTAACGGTTGCATATGATGGAGATAACGGGCTTGGTGCAGCCTTGCAAACCTATTTGGTAGGTTATAATGATCCGCGTTTACCTGTTTATGCAACACCTGCTAAAGACCCTTTATTTACCGGCCAGTACATTGGCATCAGATCGGGCGCGAATACATCGTTTAACGGTTTAGGTAAACCGGGTTATAAAACCTATTCGAGCATAAATTCTTCTGATATGGCCAAATCTCCTGCCGGACAAAAAGCCCCACAGATTTTAATGACTGCTGCCGAAGTTTGGTTTTTGAAAGCGGAAGCAGCTTTACGCGGCTGGACAGGATCGGGTGATGCACAGACTGATTACGAAACGGGTATTACCACTTCATTACAACAATGGAATGTAAGCGCAGGCAATTACTTAGCTGATGCAACAAGCAAACAAACAGCTTATGTTGATCCGAAAAACCCGGCAAATAACGCTTCAGCAGTAAGTACCATTACCATTAAATGGGATCCTACAGCTACCAATGAACAAAAACTGGAGCGTATTATTACCCAAAAATGGCTGGCAATATTTCCTGACGGGCAGGAAGCCTGGAGCGAGTACAGACGGACAGGTTATCCTAAATTATTTACTGTAGCCAGTAACAACAGCGGCGGAACTATCGATACTCAAATCCAGATCAGAAGATTACCTTATCCATCAACAGAATATGGAAACGGTAATAAAGATGAAATTCCTAAAGCCGTTGCCCTTTTAGGCGGACCAGATAACGGCGGCACCAGATTATGGTGGGACGTAAACAAAGCAAATTTCTAACACACAAACAATACCGGGTAGGATGACGAAAGTTATCCTACCTTTTTTATATTAAACCAATTTCTAACCAAAATTTTAAGCCTATGAGAAAACCTGATGTTTCCGGCGTTCTGCCGTTAATAGCTTCCACCCTATTTTACACGGTAAAAAATCAGTTCAGAAAAAGAAGAACCACCCTTTTCCTTAAAACCTGAATTTATGGATAGATATGAGATAAAATGTCAATATCCATAATATAAAAAAATCTGTTTGTAGCGATTACAATCAATTTCTAACCAATTTAAAACAAAAATCATGACAACTACCAAATTGTTAACATGCAAAAACGCCATATTAACTGTGGCTATCTTTTTTACCGTTGCTATAAATGGCTGTAAGAAAAAAGACATCACCCAGAGTGAAATTTTAACCGGTCCGGCTAAAAAAGCATCTACTGCAGCTATCGGGGTACCCGGCCCAAAAGGTGTATGTTACGTTGAAGTAAACAGTAACGATATCCGGAATGTTGGAAAGTATAAACTCTCTTCGGGCGAACAACTGTTCGACATCGCCATTATTTTTGCGGCGAATATCAACTACAATACCTCAACACAAAAAGCCGTACTGGGCTTTAACCCAAACGTAACCAACGTGCTGAATAACAGGACAACCTATATCAAACCCTTACAGGATAAAGGCATAAAGGTACTATTATCTATCCTGGGTAACCACCAGGGGGCGGGTTTTTGTAATTTCACCTCGCAGGCATCGGCAACTGCATTTGCACAACAACTGGCTAATGCAGTTACCACTTATGGTCTGGATGGTATCGATTTCGACGACGAATATGCAGAATATGGTAACAACGGAACGGGACAGCCAAATGACAGTTCATTTGTATACCTCGTAACCGCGCTTAGACAATTGATGCCAAATAAGATTATTTCCTTTTACTTCTTCGGTCCGGCAGCTTCGAGATTATCTTTTAATGGGGTTACCGTAGGATCTAAATTAAATTATAGCTGGAATGCCATTTACGGCAGCTTTTCTCCACCAAATGTACCAGGATTAAGCCAGGCAAATCTTGGTCCGGCAGCAGTTGATATTCAGGCAACCAGTTCATCTACAGCGGCATCATTAGCTACACAAACCATTAATAACGGTTATGGCATTTACTTATACTATAATCTGCCTAATAATGATGTACACACCTATTTATCAAGCATATCGAGCAACTTATATGGTGGCAAAACCACTACGTATACGCCATAGGCATTTAAACAGGAAACAATTTTATACTTTATAAAAGATATAAATCAATAAATCTGCAATCGCTGCAAATATGATCAGTAGGGCGGCATCAGCTGCCCTGCTTTTTTACGGCCCATCTTCCCGAGCCACGCCATTTCGGCATTATATCGATTTAGCCATTTGCTTACTAACATACCATTTCTATCTTTGTAACCGTTATCTTTGCGCGGATACAGATATAGGTTATAAAAACTGTGAAAATTTCAGGATTAGAATAACAAAACTGTAGCCGTTTTTGTCCCCTTTTTGGAATAGGGTGTATAATACACTCACTGACACTATTTGAAGGTAGAATATAATTTTTAATTTTAAACGCTTAATTTTACCCGAATGGATATCTTATCATACCTGTTAGCACTCTTGCAGCAACGCAAAGAAGTTGGTATTACCGGCTTGGGCACCTTTTATAAAAAGAAATACCCTGGAAGATACGATAAGGAAAAACAAACGTTTTTACCTCCGGGATATACCCTGCAGTTTTCTACCGAATTAACTGAAGAAGAAGCCTTAATAGATTTCATTTCCGCTAAAAGGAATATCTCTAAAGATAGCGCCAAATACGATATTGAACAGTTTGTTGAGGAAGTAAACCAAAAACTGGAGTTAAACCACGAAGTTGAACTCGAAAATACCGGCCGTTTATTTTTTACCGAACAGGGAATAAGTTTCGAACCGGTTAAAAACATGAACTATGGTTCTGAATTTTATGGCTTACCATCATTAGCAGAAACAGCCATAGCGGAAGAAAAACCTGCTCTACCAAAAGAAGAAGAAGAAATTTACGACGAAATTTCGGAAGCACCGGTGGCATCTTCACCATTCGAAAATAAATCATACCATCATCCGGTAATCGAAAATGTAGAACTGGATGAAGTTAAAGATGATCTTAAAAATACTTTAAAACATTCAGAGAATGCAACAGCAGAAGTTGTTGAGGCTCCTGAGTTTATCAAAGAACAGCACGAAGAACACCCTGAGCGTTTTGGTCATACGCCAGAATCGGAAATAGAAAACATTGCCGCAGAACACCAGGCAATTGAAACACCTGAACCTGATGACGCACAAGAGGCAGCAAATACCACGAAAGAAGTAGAAGTGCCCGAATCGATTGTAACCCAACACGAGGAACACCCCAACCGTTTTGGACATACACCCGAATCGGAAGTAGAAAATATTGCTGCAGAACACCAGGCTATTGAAACTCCGGAACCTGGTAACGCACAAGAGGAAACAAATACTACGGAAGAAGTAGAAGTGCCCGAATCGATTGTAACCCAACACGAGGAACACCCTAACCGCTTTGGCCATACGCCAGAATCGGAAGTAGAAAATATTGCCGCAGAACACCAGGCTATTGAAACTCCTGAATCTGAGGAAATAATAGATCCAATTGAGAATAAATCTACGCCAGAAACTATTATTTTACCGCAACAGAAGGAGCCAAGTCGTTTTTCACTGAGGTCGGAAATAGATGAACCAAAAACGTACATCAATTTAGACGATGGCCCAAAACAAGAGGAACCGGTAATTGAAGCGCCTGAATTTATTAAGGAGCAGCATGCCGAGCACCCTAACCGTTTTGGTCATGATCCAATTGATCACGACCAGGAAACACCGCAGGGCATGTCTACCTGGCTGATGATTACCATCGCGATTTTAGCTTTGGTTATTATCGCTGCGATTACGTATCTCGTTAAACCAGAACTGTTCACCGGCCAAACAACAGAAGCTATTAAACCAGCGCAAACTGTAGTCGATTCGCCAAAGCTTGCCGTTGATACCTTGAAGGCAAAACAGGATTCGATAGCCAAAACAGACAGCATTCTAAAAGCCAATCAGGTTCAGAAAAAGGCAGATACTGTAAAAAAGGCGGTCGTTAAAACAGCAGAAAAACCTGTAGTTGCGCTACCTGCTGAAAAACCAAAAGAAAATAAAATTGTACCAAACACAGGCCCTTCTACGTTTTACGTTATTGCAGCATCTTTTCAATCGGAGAAAAAAGCACTCGTATTTGTTAAGCAAATGGAAAAAATCGGTTTAAAAGCCGAAATTGCAAAAGTACCAGGTCGCTTAAAAAAAGTTAGTATAGCGCGCTTTACCAGTGAAAAAGAAGCTAAGAAAGAAAAAGATATTTTAGAAAAAAGACTAAAAGGAAAAGGATATTTCGTACAACAAGAATCTAACAACACACAACCATAATGATAACTTTATTAATTCAGGACACCACACAAGCATTACAAGACACGGCAAATGCGGTTAACCAGACCGTAACACAGCCACAGCCAGAACTACATTTTATCGACCTGCTTTTTAAAGGCGGCTGGGTAATGATCCCACTGGCTTTTTTAGCCTTATTGGCTTTGGTTATTTTCTTTGAACGTTATTTAACCATAAAAAAAGCAACCAAAGACGAATCCAACCTCATGGGACAGATCAGGTCTTATATCCAGTCGGGAAATTTAGATGGTGCCATGTCGCTTTTAAGAAACAACAACTCTCCCCTTTCTCGCATGTTGCAAAAAGGTTTAAAACGCATCGGCCGACCGATTAAAGATATCGAAGGTGCCATCGAAAATGTTGGTAAATTAGAAGTTTCCAAATTAGAAAAGAACATCAGCATATTGGGTATTGTGGCAGGTATTGCACCAATGCTTGGTTTCGTAGGAACGATTGTTGGGGTAATTACCATCTTCCACCAGGTATCGATTAAAGGTGCCATTGAAATCGGTACCATTTCTGGCGGTTTATATACCAAAATGATTACTTCTGCGACCGGATTGATTATCGGTATTATTGCTTACGTATTGTACCATATTTTAAACATCATGGTGGAAAAAATCATTCTTAAAATGGAAACCGATGCAATTGATTTTATTGATTTACTAGAAGAACCAGGCAAATAATGAATTTACGCAAAAGAACAAAAGGATCGGTAGAAGTGCATACTTCAGCGTTGAACGATATTATGTTCTTCCTGATGCTGTTTTTCCTATTGGCCTCTGCCGTGGTAAATCCTACCGTGGTTAAATTATTGTTGCCGCAATCATCAAGCGGACAGCAATCTACCGCCAAGAAAGCCGTTACCGTTACCATAGACGAAAACTTAAAATATTTCGTTGAAAAAAAGCCGGTTAGTATAGATGAATTAGAACCTACATTGGCATCGTACCAAAAACTGGCACCTGATATGACCATTCTTTTATATGTATCGCGCAATGTGACCTATCAGGATGGATTTGTGGTAAACGATATTGCCAATAAATTAAAATTAAAACTTGTTGTAGCCGTTGAGCCTAAAAAATAATGAACTACAAAGCACAAATACCTAACGAGGAAAATAATTACCCTAAGGCCATTGCCATTGCAAGTGGAATTATGAGCTTTTTATTGTTGATCAGCTTTTTTATCGTGATTGGTTCTTTCCAGCCGCCTGAAGAAGTGGGTATGGGTGGCATGGTTGTAAATTATGGAACCTCTGCCGAAGGGATGGGCGATGATTATACCAGTATCGAAGAACCATCTGCTGATCCAAATGCAAATGGCAAACCACCTGAAAAGGTAACTCCTGAAGAAAAAGTTACCCCAAACACTGCTACCGAAAGTAGTGATAAAGAAGTGCAGACGCAAAATACTGAGGATGCCATTGCAGTAAACACCAAACCAGCAAAACAACCAACTAAAGCTGCACCTACTCCGGTAACAGAAGATAAACCTGCTAAACCGGTAATCAATCAAAATGCGCTTTACAAGGGCAAAAAGAATACCGGGCAGGGTCAGGGCGATGGAACAGGAAATACTCCTGGAAACCAGGGGGATAAAGATGGTGATCCGCTTGCTTCCAACTATGGAGAAGGCGGCTCGGGAAATGGAAATGTTCAGCTTTCACTGGCCAGCAGAAAATTTATCGATATCCCCAGAATACAGGATGACGGACAAAGTGCGGGTAAAATTGCCGTTCAGATCCGTGTAGATAAAAATGGTAAGGTGGTTCAGGCACGTGCCGGCGCAAAAGGCACTACCCTGTCAGATTTGGCTCTCTGGAGAAAATGTGAGCAAGCTGTACTTGGTGCAAGTCTAAATAAATTAGAATCTGCCCCTGATGTACAAACCGGGATTGTGATGTTCAACTTCAAAGTGAAATAAAAAATATAAATAGCTAAATTACCATGGTCTGTGTCCCCACAGACCATTTTTTTTAACCATTTTTTGTGCTGTCAGATATTAACTGCTGAAGAAATCTTCACCTTTCGTTCCAGAATAATTCCGGTTAACTTATATTTTAGACTATCGAATCAACGTTACCGATCCCTTTTTGATTATCTTCTTATTTTCCTGGGTAGTGAATGATGCGATCCAAAAGTAAACGCCAACAGGAACAGGCTGTCCTCTATAATCACCGTTCCAGGCATCATATAATTTATTTGAAGAAAAGATAATTACTCCCCTTCTGTCCAAAATCTGCATCTGAAAATTAAAGGCCCGGCTTCCTTCTTTTGCTTTAAAACCATCATTTACATTGTCCGAATTGGGACTGAAAGCGGTTGGGAAGGAAATATCATTACAGGCTTCTGTTTCCAAAGAAACACTGAACTCATCTATTATACAATCATTTAGCTTTAGAATCGAGAAGGTATAGCTCCCTTCATATAACCCAGAAAAAATATAATTACCGGGATAAACTACACCATTATACCTGATATTATAATCTGTTGAACGGGCACCAATCGAAAATGAGATTTCGCCTGTTAAATCGCAAACCGGATTTTTTGCATGGACAATAGTATTTGGTTTGGTTAACGAATAATCAGGAATCACAATAGTTTTATAAGCTGCCGGCGCACCGCCCGATGCTTTTACTTCGACCGTATAGCTACCCGGACTAAGCATATTAAAAACACCTGTGCTATTTGACACCGAATTATTAAGGGTAAAAGTATAAGTTTCTGGAATTGGTGGGCTATTCACTTTTATCAATCCTTTATCCAAAACATTACATTCGGCCATGATTTCAATATTATCTATCACAATCGGGCAAGGTTCATAAATCAATTCTATATCAAACTCATCAATTAGACATCCCTCTTTACTCAGCACAATAAAATGATAGATACCCACCTCCAGGTTAGTGAATCTATGGTCGTAGGGGAAAATATCATTTTTGAGCTTGAGTTTGTAATCAGCACTAGCTGCAAATGAATTAAATTGAATAGTACCTTTACTGGCACAGGCTGGATTAATTTTGGCAAAAGAGAAGTTTGGTTGTAACTGTTTATAATCCGGTACAATTACAGTAGTTTCAAACATATCTTCATCCGAACTAATTCTGACTGTATAAGTGCCGGGGATTAAATTTTTAAATAGCCCGGTGGAGTTGTTAGTTGCATTATTTAGCGTATAGGTGTAAGCAGCCGTGTGTGGCTTTGTTAAAACATCGATAATGCCCTGATGAAAGGCATCACACTGTTGCTCCACATTAACCTTATCAAATTGGATTTTACATTTATCCCTCCCTACAACAATATCTTTTTCATCAACTTTACATCCGTATTTATTTACAATTTCAAAGTGATTGGATTTTCCACTTAATAAATTAGAGAAGGTACTGTTTAGCGGATATAACTTTCCATCATACTTGATCTGATAGTTACTGTTCTGTTCGGGAGTGCTAAAAATGATTTCACCGGGGGTTTCGCAAAGCTGGTTTTTGATCTGCCAGCTATAAACAGGTTTTATCAAATTAACTTCTGGAACATCAACAGTTGTCGTATAAAAATCAGATGCAGAGCTAATAGAGAGCGTATACTGACCTTTGGATAATCCCATAAACTTTCCGGTTGTATTGGTAACCCCATTTAATGTATAGGTAAAATCTTCAATATGCGGAGCTGTTAATACATCCACATTTGCTGTATTTCCTGAAGCACAATCTTGATTTATATCAACCCGATCTAATTCTATTCCGACAATACTCCCATCTTCTACCATACTGGCAGCATCAAGTACAGTGTATGGAAGTGTTCCCACTACCCCAACTACCTTTTGATTTTCTAGGTCAAATTCAATAATTTCCGTTTTAGCATTATTTATATTGGATAGGCCATAGACGGTATTTTTTCTTAGACCAGTAGAAACACTTACAATTCCAAAAACAGACATATTAAAAGGCAATGGAATAATAAGTGTGCTTTTATTAGGTTCTTTAAGATTCACCTTCACTATCCCCTGACTAGCAGCCATATAAAGGTCCTTTTTATAAAAACATACATCACCCGTTGGGAAATAGTTAAGAGGTCCTAAAATATCTGTTTTTCCTGTATTGATATCTGTTCCAAATAGAAAACTAGAACAATAATATAATTTATTATCGTAACCAAGTGTCAAAGCATTTGAGGAAGACATGCTTGGAAACAAGCGTCTACAATTTTCTATACTGTTTTCTTTTACATCTGCAGTGTAGATATCTGAACTGTTTAACCAAAACAAATTATTTTTATTCATGGCGATTGAAAAATATTGATCACCAGGCGCACAATCCGCAATTTTAGTCGACTTTATTCCTTCGGTGGTAATTTCGACTTTATAGATATAACTCCCACCAGGAGAAAACATCGGATCAATTGATGAGCTAACATAGAAACTTTGCGCAGCAAGTTTGAAAAAACAAGCCAAGAATACAAAAAGGAATAGACTAAATTTATTAATCACTATATGAGACCGTTAAAATGATGAGCGAATATAACGAGATCATTATCTAAATAAATATTTTAAAAAACTTCAAACACCAATCACTTATATTTGACACCTATTATGAACTACCAACAAACGCTTGATTTTTTATATAGTAAACTCCCGATGTTTACCCGCGTTGGCGCATCTGCTTTCAAAAAAGATTTAACCAATACCATCATTCTTTGCGAAGCATTGGATAATCCCCAGGATCAGTTTAAAAGCATCCATGTGGCCGGTACAAACGGTAAAGGATCAACTTCACACATGCTGGCTTCAGTACTGCAATCGCAAGGATACAAAACAGGCCTGTACACTTCTCCCCATTTAAAAGATTTCCGCGAACGCATCCGCATCAACGGGAAAATGATGAGCAAAACTGAAGTGGTGTCGTTCGTAAAAAAACAACAGCAACTGATCGAAAAAACAGAACCTTCATTTTTTGAGGTAACCGTTGCCATGGCATTCGATCATTTTGCCAAACATCAGGTAGATGTGGCCGTAATCGAAGTGGGTTTGGGCGGAAGGTTAGATTCTACCAATATCATCAAGCCACAAATTTCAGTCATCACCAATATCAGCCTCGACCACATGAATATGTTAGGTAATACCCTCACTGAAATTGCTGGCGAAAAGGCCGGTATTATTAAAAAGAATGTCCCAGTGGTTATCGGTGAAACACAGGAAGCCTCTGCTCCGGTTTTTATCCGCAAAGCAAAAGAAGTAAGTGCTCCAATCGTTTTTGCCGATGCCGTCTTAATGGCTCAGGATTTCAAAATCAGGAACACTAAACTATCCTTATCCGTTTATCAGGATGGTGAAATCAAATACCAGAACCTGCAAAGTGATCTCACGGGTGTTTATCAGCATAAAAATATCTTAACCGTTTTAGAAACTTTAGCGGTCCTTAATGAGAAAACGGCAATTAAAACCGATCAGGAAGCGATATACAAGGGATTAAGCCAGGTCAAAAAACAAACCGGCTTGCAAGGTCGGTGGCAAACGCTGGGCAAAAATCCATTGGTGATCTGCGATACCGGACATAACGAAGCAGGGATTAGTGAAGTGATTAAGAACATCAATCAAACGGCTTATCAAAACCTGCATATCGTTTTTGGTATGGTTAACGACAAAGACATTTCTAAAGTTTTATCATTGATGCCCAAAAATGCTATTTACTATTTCTGCAGACCGGATTTAGAACGCGGTTTAGCTGCAGACAAACTTCAAGAACAAGCTGCTACATTCAATTTAAAAGGGAACAGTTATGCGTCAGTTGCCGAAGCAAAACAAAATGCAATCCAGTCTGCAGATCCAAAAGACCTGGTTTTTATCGGTGGAAGCACATTTGTGGTGGCCGAAGCGATATAAAATCTTTACATAAACTTCAAAATATCTTCACTTAAAAGTTATTAATTTAGCCCTTTAACTAAAACATAATGAAGAAAATATCCTGTCTAATCTTTTCCCTTTCTATTTTATCGATCTCGCTCTCCTCAGCCCAAACTAAAAAAACTGTTCCAGCGCAGCCAAAAGCATTTCCTGCTGAAGTGGCCCGCCCTAAATTGGTGGTTGGCCTGGTTGTAGACCAGATGCGTTGGGATTATTTATACCGCTACTACAACCGTTATACCAATGGCGGTTTTAAAAGATTGATCAACGATGGATTTTCTGTAGAAAACACATTTATTCCATATACACCAACTTATACTGCTTGTGGCCATACCTGTATTTATACCGGTTCTGTTCCTGCTGTTCATGGTATCATCGGTAATGATTGGTACGATCCGGAAACCAAAAAGAATGTATACTGTACAGAAGATTCATCGGTATCTACAGTAGGCAGTACGCCATCTTCTGAAGGAAATATGTCGCCAAAAAACATGTTAACTACAACCATTACAGATGAGTTAAGATTGGCTACAAATTTTAGAGGTAAAGTAATTGGCATTTCATTAAAGGACAGAGGTTCGATCCTTCCTGCCGGCCATGCGGCTAATGCAGCTTATTGGTACCAGGGTAGCACCGGAAACTGGATTACCAGTACCTATTACATGAAAGAAGTTCCAACCTGGATCGCCGATTACAATAAATTAAAACTGGCAAACAAGTTTTACGCAAAAAACTGGGAAACTTTGTATCCCATTAATACTTATGTAAACAGCACAGCAGATGAGAAGGCTTACGAAGGCAAATCGAGCACTTTCCCGCATCAGCTTACCCAAAACATTGATAAAAACTTCGATGCCATCAGAAGCACACCATATGGCAATACCATTACGCTAGATCTGGCTAAGTTAGCCATCCTTTCTGAAGATTTAGGACAAGACAACATCACCGATTTCTTAGCAGTTAGTTGCTCATCTACCGATTATGTTGGTCACGCTTATGGTCCGAATTCGGTTGAAGCAGAAGATACTTATTTACGCTTAGACAAAGATTTTGAAGAATTTTTCAACTACTTGGATAAAAAAGTAGGTAAAGGAAATTACACGGTATTTTTAACTGCCGATCACGGTGCGGCGCACGTACCTGGCTTTATGCAGGAAAACAAATTACCTTCGGGCGTAGTAAGCGACCGGGATATCGCAAATAAACTAAACACTTACTTAAATGATAAATTTAAAGTAAACAATGTTGTTTTAAGATCAATGAACAATCAGATCATTTTTGATCATGATAAAACCGATAAAGGCGATGTAAGTTTTGATGTAATTAAAGCGGCTTCTGTAGAATTCCTAAAAAGATTAGACGGCTTCCAGAATGCAGTTGACATTGCTAAAATATCACAATCTACCCTGCAGGAGATCCAGAAAAAAATGATCACCAATGGCTATAATGCCCGTAGAAGTGGCGATATCTACTATGTGTTACAGCCCAACTGGTTTAACGGTAGCAGTACAGGTACAACACATGGAAACTGGAACCCTTACGATTCGCACATTCCATTGGTATTTATGGGCTGGGGAATCAAACCGGGCGCAACAAACAAAATGCACTATATGACAGATATTGCACCCACAGTGGCTGCACTGCTTCATATCCAAACTCCGAATGGAACCGTCGGAGAACCGATCACAGAGATCACAAACAAATAATTCAAAAAAACTATGCCAACCAGCATAGTTTTTTTGTTTTACAGCTAACCACTAAGATCATCTTAGGTGGTAAAAATAGTTGGGGTATACGTTTTAGGTGTGGAATCACCTTAGACACCTCAGCTCACCTAAGTTTTTAAAATCGGAAATTAAGCGAACATGTTCTCAAATGCCTTATATGATAAAATCATAATTTATTTTTATTTTAGATCATGTCAACATATACCGCCACCAAACTTACGCCCATGCTCGAATCGCATGATATGCCGGCAACGTTAAAATTTTACACAGAAATTTTAAACTTTAGCTGTGCAGCACAATTCGATGACCTCAGCTGGTTAAGTCTCCGGAAAGATGATATAGAAATCATGTTTTCAAAACCCAACGAACACCGTAACATTCCTAAGGCGATCATGAGTGGCTCACTTTACATTAAAACAAACGAGGTGACCACCCTTTGGGAAAGATTAAAAGATCAGTGCGAAATTTGTTACCCGCTCGAAGATTTTGAATATGGCATGAGAGAATTTGCCATTTACGACAACAATGGCTATTTACTGCAATTCGGGGAGGATTTATAGCTGAACCAAAAGCCATAACGGTATAGGGTATTCGTGCTTTAAGCAGCATATTTTAGTACATTTGCATACCAAATATATTTGGAAAAAAGGATCGGTTCCAGAGCATACCGATCGTTAAAATCCCATAGTATGCAACAAGTAGAAATCTATAAGCCTAAAAATAAAATCCGTTTTGTAACCGCTGCCTCCCTTTTTGATGGACACGATGCCACCATCAACATTATGCGTCGTATCCTTCAATCTTCAGGGGCTGAAGTGATCCACCTTGGCCACAACCGGTCGGTTGATGAAGTGGTAAACTGTGCCATACAGGAAGATGTTCAGGGCATTGCAATGACTTCTTATCAGGGTGGACATATCGAATACTTTAAATATATGTATGATCTCCTACAGGAAAGAGGATCAGGTCATATTAAAATATTTGCAGGTGGCGGTGGCGTAATCTTGCCATCCGAAATTGAAGAACTACAGGCTTATGGAATTTCTAAAATCTACTCACCGGATGATGGCCGTAAAATGGGTTTACAGGGCATGATCAACGATATGCTGATCCAAACCGATTTCGTTACCAAAGCCAACATCACCAACGAGCTCGAAACCATTCCTGCAAAAGATATCAAAGCCATTGCCGGAGCCATTACGGTTGCAGAAAATGATCCCGAAGGCGCCCAGAAATTTGTAGACGAATTAAAAAAACTTTCAAAAAACAACACCGCCCCTATTCTCGGCATTACCGGAACAGGTGGAGCAGGTAAGTCATCTTTAGTTGATGAACTGGTGCGTCGTTTTCTGGTTGAAGTGAAAGATAAAACCCTGGCCATTATTTCTGTCGATCCTTCAAAAAGAAAAACAGGTGGCGCTTTATTGGGCGACCGTATCCGGATGAATGCCATTAACAACCCAAGGGTATACATGCGCTCTTTAGCCACTAGGCAAGCCAACCTTGCTTTATCAAAGAATGTACAGGAAAGTATCGATATCTGTAAAGCAGCAGGATACGATTTAATTATTGTAGAAACCTCGGGTATTGGTCAATCAGATACCGAAATTACCGAGCACTGTGATGTTTCGCTTTATGTAATGACGCCTGAGTTTGGTGCAGCTACGCAATTGGAGAAAATCGACATGCTGGATTTCGCCGATCTGGTAGCCATTAACAAATTCGACAAAAGAGGTGCCTTAGATGCCCTGCGGGACGTACGCAAACAATACAAGCGTAACCATAACATTTTCGACGCCAAGGAAGATGAAATACCTGTTTATGGCACCATGGCCTCCCAGTTTAACGATCCGGGTATGAACAACCTGTTTGTGGCTTTGATGGAGCAGATTAAAATGAAAACCGGTACTGATTTTAAAGCAAAAATGGAACTGACTTCCGATCAGTCTGAAAAAATCTACATCATCCCTCCCGATCGCATCCGCTATTTGGCAGAAATTGCCGAAGCTAGCCAGATGTACAATGAGTGGGTAGATAAACAGGCCGCCATCGCCCGGAAAATGTACCAATTGAAAGGCGTAATCGATCTGTTAGACGAAAATAATTTCACTCCTACAGAGGGCTGTCCGCAGGATGGCGTGTCAAAAAGTCTAAATACAACTTACAATTTCTTCGAAGAGCAATTAGATGGCGAATGCAGACGTTTACTACGCCAGTGGCCTGATACCAAAAGAGCTTATAAAGAAGAGTTTTTTATTTATAAAGTCCGCGATAAAGAAATTAAACAACCTTTGTTTTACGAATCGCTTTCCAAACTGAATATCCCTAAAGTTTCATTGCCGAGATATGAAGACTGGGGCGATATTTTAAGATGGCTGTTAACCGAAAACCTCCCGGGCGAATTCCCTTATGCAGCAGGTGTATTCCCGTTAAAAAGAGAAGGTGAAGATCCAACCCGGATGTTTGCCGGAGAAGGTGGCCCCGAAAGAACCAATAAACGTTTTCACTATGTTTCTTTAGGTCAGCCCGCACACCGCTTGTCTACCGCTTTTGATTCGGTTACCCTGTATGGAGAAGATCCACACATCCGACCAGATATCTATGGAAAAATCGGGAATTCAGGTGTAAGCATTGCCACTTTGGATGATGCCAAAAAACTCTATTCGGGTTTTGATCTTTGTGCGCCTTCTACTTCTGTATCCATGACCATCAATGGGCCAGCGCCAATGTTATTGGGCTTTTTCATGAATGCGGCGATCGACCAGCAGTGTGAAAAATACATTATCGAAAACGGTTTAACAGAAGAGGTTCAGGCTAAAATTGATTCGATTTATAAAGTAAAAAATATATCCCGGCCAGGTTATAGTGGTACCTTACCAGAAGGAAATGATGGCTTAGGTTTAATGCTCTTAGGTGTTACCGGAGATCAGGTTTTACCAGCTGATGTTTATGCTCAGATCAGAGCCAAAGCCATTAGCTCCGTTCGGGGAACCGTTCAGGCCGATATTTTAAAAGAAGACCAGGCCCAGAATACCTGCATTTTCTCTACCGAATTTGCCTTGCGCATGATGGGCGATATCCAGAAATATTTTATTGATGAAAAGGTAAGGAACTTCTATTCAGTATCCATTTCGGGTTATCACATTGCCGAAGCGGGCGCCAATCCCATTTCGCAACTGGCCTTTACCTTAAGCAACGGCTTTACCTTTGTAGAATATTATTTAAGCAGGGGAATGCATATCGACGATTTTGCGCCTAATCTGTCTTTCTTCTTTTCTAACGGAATCGACCCCGAATATGCGGTTATTGGTCGCGTAGCGAGAAGAATTTGGGCCAAGGCTATCAAGAATAAGTATAAGGGAAATGATCGCTCACAGAAGCTTAAATACCATATCCAGACTTCCGGCCGTTCTTTACATGCTCAGGAAATTGATTTTAATGATATCCGTACCACTTTGCAGGCCCTTTACGCGATATACGACAACTGCAATTCCTTGCACACCAATGCTTACGACGAAGCCATTACCACACCTACCGAAGAATCAGTAAGAAGGGCCATGGCCATTCAGTTGATCATCAATAGAGAACTGGGCTTGGCCAAGAACGAGAACCCTTTGCAGGGCGCCTTTATCATCGAAGAATTAACCGATCTGGTAGAAGATGCAGTTCTTACGGAATTTAAGCGTATTAACGATCGTGGGGGTGTTTTAGGTGCCATGGAAACGATGTATCAACGTGGAAAAATCCAGGAAGAAAGTTTATATTATGAAACGCTGAAACACACCGGCGAATATCCTATTGTAGGTGTGAATACATTTTTAAATAAAAATGGCTCACCAACTATTGTTCCCGGAGAAGTAATCCGCGCAACAGAAGAAGAAAAACAATACCAGATTTCAGCTTTACAAAAATTTCAGGATCGCAACGCAGACCGATCAGCAGATCTCTTAAAACAACTCCAAAAATCGGCCATTGCAGGTGATAATATTTTTGAACAGTTGATGGAAGTCTGTAAAATTTGCTCATTAGGTCAGATCAGCAAAGCACTTTATGAAGTTGGTGGTCAATACAGAAGAAACATGTAAATGAGAGCAATATTATTATTTTTTATCATGAGCTTTTCGGTCAATACCTGGGCACAAAAAACAACTGAAGCATCTTTTATCATGGTTTTGGGTGTTGCACAGGATGGTGGCTACCCGCATATGGGTTGTGAGAAAAACTGCTGCAAAATGGCATGGAAAGATGAAAAATTAAGGAGAAATGTCGTTTCGCTCGCTTTAGTCGATCCAAAAACAAAAAAATGGTGGCTTTTTGAAGCTACTCCCGATATTAAGGCGCAACTTCAGGATTTTAGAACAAAAACACACGAAGCTTATCCATATTTACCAGAAGGTGTATTTCTTACACACGCCCATATTGGTCATTATACCGGTTTGATGGAATTTGGCAGAGAAGTGATGGCTACCCATTATTTGAAGGTATATGTACTTCCTAAATTCAAAACTTTTCTAATCCAAAACGGTCCCTGGAGCCAGTTGGTTAATCTAAAAAACATCAACCTTATCGAACTTAAAGCAAATGATCCAATTGATGTAGCTGAAAATAAGATTACAGCTTTTACCGTACCGCATCGTGATGAGTATTCAGAAACCGCAGGTTTTAAAATCGAAACACCTACCAAAAAATATTTGTTCATTCCGGATGTTGATAAATGGAGCAAATGGGATAAAAGTATTATAGAAGAAGTAAAAAAAGTGGATATTGCCATGCTCGATGCCACATTTTACACCAATGCTGAGCTGGGCAACAGGCCGATTTCAGAAGTACCACATCCATTGGTAGGTGAAACAGAAGCATTATTTGATAGAGAGAATATTACGCTTAAAAGTAAAATTTTCTTTATTCATTTCAATCACACTAATCCTTTACTTTGGGATCAGGATACTCAAGAAACACTTATAAAAAACGGCTTCAACTTTGCAAAACAAGGAGACATTTATCATTAAATTAATTAGATTAATGATATACCTCAAAAGAATTTCTGCTCAGATTTTTAATTTTTGTCCGTCACCCTGATCCGATAGCTATCGGATTTAATTCAGGGCCTATTTTGCTAAAAAAAAGTTAGTCTTTAAAATCCGAGCATAATCACGGAATTACAGCGCAAAAAAAAGCCTCCCGATGTAAAATCGGGAGGCTTTCGTATATATTTTCGTTGCTATTACCCAGCAATCCAGCTAAATTTATAATCAATGGTTGGGTTTTTCATTCTTTCTGCAACGCGCAATAAACGCGAGGGTAAAGCCATGATATAATCACGGGCTTTTTCACCAGCTTCGTTTAAATCGTGCATGCCTTCAATTTTCCAGTCCACAATTAACTGTTGCATAATTTCTACGTAGTCAATGGCCGTGTAAACGCCTAAACGCTGTGCAGCATCTGTAAAATGACCAAATGTTTGGCCGATCTTTAAACCTACCTCACGTAAAAAATGTGCTGGCATAACAATTTTCTGTCGCATCATATCTTCAAAAGCCAGCATCGCTTCATTAGGATCAACCTCAAAAATTCGGTTCATGAAATCTTTATAGGCTTTTGCATGTCGGGCCTCATCAGAAGCAATCACACCACACATTCTCGACAATAAAGTATCGCCATCTTTTTTGGCCAACGAAGCTACCCTTCTGTGCGAAATATTGGTTGCCATCTCCTGAAAAGACGTATAAATAAAGTTACGGTAAGGATCGTGTCCAGTACCGATGTCGAAACCATCAGCAATAAGATACTGAGTGGAAATCTCCATTTGACGCATATCTACACGTCCAGATAAGTATAAATATTTATTTAATAAATCACCATGACGGTTTTCTTCTGCAGTCCAGTGTCTGTTCCACTTCATCCAGCCACCATCTTCTTTCATACTTGGGCCTTGCACCATGGCTAACCACGATTCGTATGTAGGCAAAGCCTCTTCAGTGATGGTATCACCGATCAGTACAGCCACAAGGTCGTAAGAAAGGTCTTTTGCATTATCCCTTAATATTCTGATATCCTGATAAAATGAATCACTAGTAGAATCGGGAAGAAAATCAGACGGTTGCCAGTTAGTATCAATTGGTTTAAGATAGGCATCCATCATCTCCAGCATATACTTTTCTATATGCACCATTACTTCCCTTCTTTTATCTGCAAAAAAACTCATTACTCTTGTTTATATATTGTTAACAACAAAGATAACCAAATATTACGGCAAACCTTGTGATATTAACATATTTAGCATCAAATCAGTTTTAAATGTGACCTAAATCATTAACATTCATTGAAATGCTACGATGCAAAGTTTAATGAATGTATTAAGCGTGTTTAACATAACTAACTTTTCAATTATTTGAAGCGCAATACCTGTATGCTATAGGTTGGGTCCGTCCTGCTGTACGCTTAATCCTTTTGGGAAATCTATCTCTTAAACAAATACATGCTACCCAAAAGGGATACCGCTGCCATCAGGGCTATTGGGCCATGGTTGATGGAAGACGGAAGATGTAAAATGGATGATGGATAACGGAAACCTCTGCGGAGATCAGCTTAATCTGCGGGGACAAATAATATGATGGATGATGTTAAATGTAAGATGGATGATGTGGAACTGTGCCCCAGACTTATAAACGGCAAATTGCCGTAAACAAAGAAAACCCTTCAACATTGCTGTTGAAGG